>TARA_R110000868_G_scaffold136879_3_pt1 | contig 33029 bp, 19 predicted proteins | sample TARA_R110000868 | Tara Oceans TARA_R110000868 (sample SAMEA4397489) | marine metagenome | biome: Polar Biome; feature: [SRF] surface water layer (ENVO:00010504); material: water (ENVO:00002006), including particulate matter (ENVO:01000060) such as... | depth 5 m | reverse complement strand
TGCACAAGCCAACAATGTTGGACAAGAAGTGAAAGTTGAGACTGTTACCATGAGTATTGTTACTTCTACTGCAACTGAAGTTTCAGTTAAAAATGAAAACAAAGTTGCCCGTTTGTACATGTTCAAAAATTCTAGGGTTAAAAAGGAATTGTCTTTTTCTACTAAATTGAACAAAGCTAAATTGGCTTAATCAAACCACTATCCTAATAAGTCGCTTCATTTGGCAATATTTAATTTTTCCTGAATATCGATTCTCCTATATTTTCTTCCAAAATTTGCCTTTCAGGAAATAAATCAAAGTAAGTATCGCAATATAAACCCCAAATCCAATAACCTCTTTGCGTTCAAGGTTGGATAGTAACCATACAATAATAATTACCGACAGTATGGGCACTAGGTAACCTCCTGGTATCCTAAATTCGCGTTTGGTTGTTTTGCCCGATTTTCTTCTTGAACTTATTACTGAAAGGGACACCCCTAAATAGACCAGTAATATTGATGCACTTGAAATGACGGCCAATTGTTCAAAGCCACCAAAAGAGGCAAGCATAAATCCTGTTGCCGCATAAGCAATTATAGCGATATAGGGCGTGGAGAATCTGTCATGGATTTTTGAGAGTGGTCTAAGGGGAAGTACATTATCTTTAGAGGCCTTAAAAAGTACACGTGGCATACTCAATATTTCACTACTTAAATTTCCTAGCATAGAAATAGCGGCACCTATCGTGATTATGGTAAAACCAATGGGACCAAAAACCTGTTGGGCCACCATGCTCAAGGGATTTTCTGTATAAGTGGACAAGGAAGCACCTAGCACGCCCTGTGATACTGTTTGAATAAGGATATAGAGAATTAAAACACCAATAATACTTATAAATATGGCTCTTGGAATAGTCTTATTGGGTTTTTTAACCTCGCCACTTATTGATAATCCGGTCTCAGCTCCCTGAAAGGCAAAGAATAGAATGAGTGAAATAGTGCCAACATCGGAAAATGATGGAGCCGAATCGATGACAAGGTTATCAAATGAAACTTGTCCCCAAGAAAAAAGTACAAGTAATAAAAGAGGGATTAGTTTAATAAGGGTTATAGTTTTTACCACAGCCATTCCTTCTTTTATTCCTCTTACGTTGATATAGCCTAAACCTGCAAAGAGGATCAGGAAAACCAATCTTCTAACAGAGTCCGATTTGAAAAAAGGGAAAATAGAGCCCAGTACATCTACTAAGGCGTTGGCTACGGCCCCGTCTGCCGATAAAGCAGAAAGAACAAAAAGGACTACGGTAAGAAACCCAAAATAGGGTCCGAAAGAAGATTCAATATAGGTGTAGGCTCCTCCTGAAGTAGTTACTTTGCTGCCTATTTCGGCGAAACAGAGCATTACCAAGGTAATGAGCAGACCACAAAATAAATAGGCGTAAATGCTTGAAGAACCGAGACCGGCGGCAACTATTGCCGGCAGTGCAAATATACCGGCACCTATCATAATATTAACTAGGTTGGCACTTAGGCCCAATACTCCGACCTCCCTTTTTAAATGTTCGATGGATTCCTCCATAGGAGGCTTGTTTTTAGGCATATATAGACCAAGGTTGGTTAACTAGAGTAACCTAAACTAACACTTTTAATCCAATAATGAATTAATTAGGTGTTTTGATTTTTTAGGCTGACCTTAAAAGTAATTTCACTATCCCGCTAATTATTTCAAGACGCAAAAATATTTTCAATTTTATGGGAGGTTTTATGTCATTTATGCATAATCCAAACATTATCTCCATGGATGCCCTTAGTTTTTAGTAGATAACCTAAGGTTGGAAATTCATTATAATTTAAGAACCATACATTTGATTAGTGGCGGCATTTTAATGATAAATTCTTCAAAATAAGGAAGAGATATTAACTTTCTGGTTGGATGAGGTTGTTCTATGTAGGAAAAATATACTAATTTTAACAGGTAGTTAAATCTGAAACCCAAGTAATTATGGGCTGTGGTCAATTCGTTTGTGCCATGGCATTTATTCCAAGTGGATATGGGCGATGGAAATTCTTATATAGGCCATTTTCAGGTATGTTGTCGGTTATGAAGCTAGTTTATGGCCGTGCTTTAAAATAGTAACTTTAGGCATTTTATTATATATAATAGGGTATTGAGTATGCACAAAAAGAATTCTGAACTTGGTTTGCAATATAATAAAATCTTTATAGAACAGGCGCCTACCGCCATTGCAATGCTGGATAAAAACATGCACTATTTAGCGGTTTCACAGCGTTGGATTTCAGATTATAGAATGGAAGGGCAGAAAATCATAGGGCGTTCGCATTATGATATCTTCCCAGAAATAGGGAAGGATTGGAAAGCCAACCACCAAAAATGTCTCAATGGTAAAGTTGATATTTGTGCAGAGGCCCCTTTTAAGCGGGCAGATGGATCAATACAATGGATTTATTGGGATGTACGGCCTTGGTATGATTCGGAGGGAGAGATCGGAGGGTTGCTTATGCATACCGGAGACATAACGCATCAGAAGGAAAGGGAAATGGAAAGGAGCCGTATGTTGGAGATATTGGACAAGACCAATCAAGTGGCGCGTATTGGTACTTGGGAAGCCGATCTACGGACCAATAAGGTTAATTGGAGTAGAATGGTTTGTGAAATCCATGGTGTGCCAGAAGATTATAATCCAGACATGGAGACTGCTATTAATTTTTACAAGGAAGGGGAGAGCCGTGAAAAAATCAGGATGGCCGTTCAAAATGCCATCCAGTTTGGAACCCCGTATGATGTAGAAGTGGAACTGGTAACAGCCAGGGGTGATGTAATTTGGACACGGGCCATAGGAACCGCAGAATTTGAAAAAGGAATATGTGTTGGTTTTTTTGGGATATTTCAGGATATAAATGAAAGAAAGCTTTCCGAACAGGCGCTTGGAAAGGCCAATGCCGAATTAAAAGCCATATTCAATTCCAAGACAGTAGCAATTATAACGACCAATGAAAAAGGAATTATAAATCACTTCAATCATGGAGCTGAAAATTTATTGGGCTATTCGGCTTCTGAAATTATCGGTGCAAAAGCACCTGGGGTGTATACGCTGAAAGAGGATGTTGAAAGGTTTATGCAGGATATGTCCCAAAAATATGGAAAAGATAATGCTCCTTTTAATCCCTTAAAGGTACTGGCTGAAAAAAATGAATTTGATGTTAGGGAATGGACCTATGTAAAGAAAGATGGTACTAAAATAATGGTTCAGGTAACTTTATCAGCTATAAAAAATGCAGAAGGGGAGTTAATAGGGTTTTTAAATGTAGCCTCTGATATTACGGAAAGGAAAAAAGCGGAGAACGAGCTGTTGCGAAAAAATCAGGTTCTCAATTTTGCGGAGCGTTTAACACTGATCGGGAACTGGCAATGGAATACGATTACCAATGATGTGAAGTGGTCTACCAACCTTTATAAGGTCTTTGGTTTGGATGAAGGGCAGCAGGCACTGACCTATGATACCTATTTTTCCTTTGTACACCCGGAGGATACAGAAATGGTAGCCAAACATGTAGAACTGGCTCTTCAGGAGAAAAACTTCCCTGATTTGATGCATCGAATTCAATTAAGGGATGGTACGGTAAAAACTGTTCAACTTTTAGCAGAAGTCACTACCAATAACCTTGGGGAGATAACGGAGTTGGTCGGTACCTGTCAGGATGTAACGGAACAACGGATGGCGGAAATAAAATTTCGGGGACTGCTAGAGTCGGCTCCAGATGCCATGGTAATAGTGAATGAATTGGGAAAAATTCATATGATCAACAAGCAGGCTGAAAAATTATTCGGATACAGTGTAAAGGAATTAACGGGTGAACCCGTGGAAATACTTATTCCTGAATCTTATCAGCCCAAGCACTCCGGCTATCGTTCAAATTTCTTTACAAATCCCAAAACACAGGATATGGGAGAAGGAAAGGAATTGTTCGGAATTAATAGGAAAGGAAAATTGATTCCGATACAAATAAGTCTTAGCCCTCTTAAGACTGAAGAAGGTGTGTTGGTGTCGGTGGCCATTAGGGATATTACCTCCCAAAAAATAGCGGAGGGCAAAATTTTGAAGGCCAAGGAAGAGCTAGAGGTTTTTGCTAAAAAATTAGTTTCCCAAAACACGAAACTTGCGGATTTCACCCATATTACATCACACAATTTAAGAGCACCAGTGAGCAACCTGAATTCTCTTCTGGGCTTTTATAAACTTGCCCAAAGTGAAGAGGAGCGTGTTGATCTGTTTCAAAAATTTGAAACGGTAATAAATCATCTTACCTTAACACTAAATACATTGGTAGAGGCTTTAAATATCAAGAAAGAAAATACTGAGGATAAACTGGAGGACATTGAATTTAATTCAGTTATGGTTAAAACGCAGGAAATTCTTTCTGGAGAAATTATGAGAACTGGGGCTGTAATAAAAAGTGATTTTACAAAATTCACGAAAATTGCATATAATAAAATTTATTTAGAGAGTATTTTTCTTAACTTGGTAGGAAATGCCCTAAAATACAGGAGCGCGGATCGAGTACCTAATATATTTGTGTCTACAGGAATTGCAAATGGTAAAAAATTCCTGAAGGTGACGGACAATGGGCAGGGGATTAATTTGAAAAGGCATGGGCATAAATTGTTTGGTTTAAATAAGGTCTTCCATAGACATCCTGATGCTAAGGGAATAGGTTTGTTCTTGACCAAAATGCAGGTCGAGGCACAAGGCGGGTCTATCTCAGCTGAAAGTGAAGTAAATGTGGGTACCACCTTTAATATTAATTTTAATTAGTTTATAAATGAGTAGTTCTTTAAATGTTTGTATAGTCGATGACGACGACATATATCAATTTACAATGGTCAAAACCTTGAAATCCCTAAAGTTGACCGATAGTATTATGGTCTTTTCAGATGGAGAAGAGGCTTTGGATTTTATGTTGGACAATCTACACAATGATAAGGAGCTTCCCGACGTGATTTTTTTGGATATAGACATGCCCATTATGGACGGATTTCAGTTCATGGAGGAATATGTAAAGTTAAAGCCAAAGTTGGGAAAGAAAATAACGATTTATATGGTTTCCTCCTCCGTAGATCCTGTAGATATAGATAGGGCAAAGAAAATAAGCGAAATCACGGATTACATTGTTAAGCCTATAACCCACAATCAATTGACCGATATTATCAGGGAATTGGATAGTGAGGGGAAGCTTTAGGTGAATAAATAATGTTCCTTAGTCGAACATCATCAGTTGGTAAAGATTTTAAGGTAAGCTAAGCTAAGAATACACTTTAATTAGCGGAAGTATTGAGCAATTCTTTGATTATCTTTTCAACAAGTTCATAGGATTCTTTCATAATTATTGGGTGATCGGCAGCCGTAGTAAAATAGTGCCATTCCGTTGTATTGGTATATTTATAGGCCGTTTCTCTTTTCTGTCAACCTAATGGTTTCGGATAATAATTGTCCAATATCTATAGAGGGGGAATGGATTTTTTTTAAATAGCCCGCATTAGTGATTGCAGCGGCATCCTTTTTTAAGTTTTTTGGGAAGAAAGGATCAACAGTTAGGATTTCTTGTGCATAAAACATAAAAAAGATATAGCGGAAAGCACGGCCACTTTATGTTTTGCATAAAGTGGCAATGCCCCACCAATTCATTATAGTACGTTGTCTTTTATTTCTTCTACTACTTCGGGGTTAAGTAGTGTACTGGTATCTCCCAGATTACTCATATCCCTACTTGCGATTTTACGCAATATACGTCTCATGATCTTGCCGGAACGTGTCTTTGGCAGGCCGGACGTAAACTGTATCTTGTCCAGTTTGGCTATGGGACCAATGTGCTCGGTAATGATCTGATTAATTTCGTTCCTTAGGTTGTCGTGGTTTCGCGATTCCCCGGTCTCTTTCAGGATTACAAAGCCGTACAGTGCATTTCCCTTGATATCGTGCGGGAAGCCAACAATGGCAGATTCTGCCACAGCTGGGTGTTCGTTTATGGCATCCTCTATTGGTGCAGTTCCTAAATTGTGACCGGAAACTATGATCACATCATCTACACGACCGGTAATTCTGTAATATCCTACCTCGTCCCTTAGGGCACCATCGCCTGAAAAGTATTTATTGGGATAAGCGGAAAAATAGGTTTCCTTATACCGCTCATGATTGCCCCAAATGGTCCTTGCCATGCCGGGCCAGGGGAATTTTATACATAGGCGACCTTCCACTTGGTTGCCCTTAAGTTCTAATCCCTGCTCGTCCATAAGCGCTGGCTGTACCCCAATAAAGGGTAGTGTGGCATAGGTGGGTTTGGTAGGGGTTACAAATGGGATTGGGGTGATCATGATGCCACCAGTTTCCGTTTGCCACCAAGTATCCACAATGGGACTTTTCTTTTTTCCAATAATATCATTGTACCAATGCCATGCTTCTTCGTTGATGGGTTCTCCAACGGAGCCCAACACTTTTAAAGAGGATAGGTCGTGTTTTTCTGCAAAGGAAATATTTTGCTTTGCAAGGGCCCTGATTGCAGTAGGCGCCGTATAGAATTGGTTTACCTTATGTTTTTCCACTATCTGCCAAAAGCGACTAAAATCGGGATAGCTGGGTACCCCTTCAAACATTAGGGTAGTGGCGCCATTGGCCAAGGGGCCATAGACGATATAACTATGCCCTGTAATCCAACCAATATCAGCGGTGCACCAATAAACATCGTTTTCGGTGTATTGAAAAACATTCTTGAACGTATAGGCCGTATATACTAAATATCCGGCTGTGGTATGTACCATGCCCTTAGGTTTTCCTGTAGAACCCGAGGTGTAAAGTATGAATAATGGGTCTTCGGCATTCATGATTTCTGGAACACAATCCAAATAAGCATTCTCCAATAAGGGGTGCAGCCATTTATCGCGACCTTCCTTCATGTTTATTTCCGCATTGGTGCGCTTTACCACCAAAACCGTTTCAACACCAGGGCAATCCTGAAGTCCCTCGTCCACTATACCCTTAAGGTCAATGGATTTTGAACCTCTGTAGGATCCATCCGAAGTAATTACCAATTTACAATCACTATCATTGATTCTGGTAGACAGGGCGGTAGCGGAAAAACCTGCAAATACCACTGAATGTATGGCCCCTATACGGGCGCAGGCCAATAGGGCAATGGATAATTCCGGAATCATGGGAAGGTAAATACAAACCCGATCTCCCTTTTTAATGCCTTGGTCCTTTAAAACATTGGCCAATTGGCAGACACGTTCGTGCAATTGACGGTACGTAATATGTTGTGCTTCTTCCTCAGGATTATTGGGCTCAAAAATAATGGCCGTTTTCTCTCCCCTGGTAAGTAGATGCCTATCTATGCAGTTTTCTGTAATATTAAGTTGTGCGCCTTCGAACCACTTTACCTCTGGCTTCTCAAAATCCCAACTTAGGACATTGTCCCATTTTTTTCTCCATAGAAAATGTTCTTCGGCCACTTCTCCCCAGAAATTTTCTGGTTCTCGAACCGATTTTCGATAAACTTGGTAATACTCTTCTAAATGTTTAATGTGATAATTGCTCATCGTGTTTCTAAAATTTCTATAAATTTATATAAATCATCCATAAAAGGATGGTTTGATTCCATGAATTTAATAAACAATGGCCATTTTTTTTGAGAAAGTGTTAAGGTCAGTATACCCGATTCATTCTTCCAATTTTTATGAAATCGCCTTTCCCCTTGTCTTCCAATGAATTAGTGGTCTACGGCTTCACCTGCACCACTGGGGATTCTTATGTTCTCTACAATTTCCTGCACGTACTCCGGAGGTTCGGGTGTAAATCTATTGATAGCCAAAGCTACTATGAAGTTTACGATCATAGCAACGGTTCCAAAGCCCTCCGGTGATATTCCGAACCACCATTCCGACTTGTCGGGGATCTCGCCCAGCCAGCCCAACTTAAATTTGGCCATATAGAACAACATTAGACTTATTCCCACGACCATGCCGCCTATGGCGCCTTCCTTGTTCATTTTTTTGTAAAAAATTCCAAGGACAATGGCGGGGAAGAAGGATGCTGCCGCCAGTCCAAAGGCGAGCGCAACCACGGCGGCCACAAATCCAGGCGGATTAATGCCAAAATATCCAGCAATCACTACAGCTACTGTGGCGGCACCCCTTGCAGCCCACAGCTCACTTTTTTCAGAGATATTTGGTTTGAAAACTTTTTTGATCAAATCATGTGATACCGAAGCGGAAATCACCAATAATAGTCCCGCAGCGGTACTTAGCGCAGCGGCCAAACCCCCGGCAGCTACAAGGGCAATTACCCAGGCAGGAAGGTTGGCGATCTCAGGATTGGCCAGAACCATAATATCATTATCTACGGTTAATTCATTTTTATCCTTATCGGCTACATATTGAATTTTACCATCCTTGTTCTTGTCATCAAATGACAATAATCCGGTTTCCTCCCAATTTTTAAACCAAACGGGCATTAAGCTATATTCCTTATTGCTTACGGTATCTATCAAATTGATTTTGGCAAAAACGGAAACAGCGGGGGCTGTAGTATATAAAATGGCAATTAGCAACAAGGCCAAGCCAGCTGATTTACGGGCATCCTTTACCCGTTTAACCGTAAAGAACCTAACAATAACGTGCGGCAATCCAGCAGTTCCTACCATAAGGGCCAAGGTGATGGCGAAAACGTCGATAACAGATTTAGTCCCATCCGTATATTCGGCAAAACCCAGTTCGGTGGACAATCCGTTAAGTCGATCCATTAAAAAGGTACCGGAACCATCATTAAGGGTAGATCCCATTCCGAGTTGTGGTATGGGGTTGCCAGTCATTTGAAAGGAAATAAAAATGGCCGGGACCATAAAGGCAAATATCAAGACACAGTATTGTGCCACTTGGGTATATGTAATTCCTTTCATGCCCCCTAAAACAGCATAAAAAAGTACTATGATCATTCCTATGATTACTCCGGTATTGATATCTACCTGTAAAAACCTGGAGAAGACCACTCCAACACCCCGCATTTGTCCGGCCACATAGGTAAAGGAAACAATTAGCGCACAGAATACGGCCACTATACGAGCCGTATTGGAATAATAGCGGTCGCCAATAAAATCGGGCACCGTAAACTTGCCGAACTTTCTTAAATAGGGGGCAAGGAGTAATGCCAACAGCACATATCCTCCGGTCCATCCCATTAAATAAACGGAACCATCATAACCTGCAAAGGCAATAATTCCGGCCATGGATATAAAGCTGGCCGCGGACATCCAATCCGCTGCCGTTGCCATTCCGTTGGCCAAGGGAGAAACGCCCCCACCGGCAACGTAAAATTCTTTTGTTGATCCGGCCCTGGACCAGATCGCAATTCCGATATAAAGGGCAAAGGTGATTCCTACTAGAAGGTACGTCCAGACTTGAACACTCATATTTTAAGGTTTTTGATTGATATAAAGGATTGGATGAGGTAATTGGGTGGTAAGCCCCAATACATCTGTGTATTTAAAAGTTTTATTGAAATGAACACGGGGGCTATTCGTTGTAACCATATTTTTTGTCCAACTTGTTCATAAGACGAACATAAACAAAAATTAAGACCACAAAGACATAAATAGAACCTTGTTGGGCAAACCAAAACCCCAATTTAAAGCCACCAATTTTTATGGTATTAAGGGCATCTTTAAAAAGAATCCCCGCGCCAAAGGACACGGCAAACCAAATGAATAAAAGAATAAATAAATAACGCACATTTTCCTTCCAATAGGCAGTGGCCTTTTTTTGCTTTTCGCTCATTATTTGCTTGGTTTTGTATTGAAGTAAAGTTTAAGTAACCAAGATAAGGTTTTGATTTAATATACCAAACGATATGTTTTTAACTTGGTAAATAAACAACACCGCCAAAAGAATCCCGTTTGGCGCCGGTGACGGAACTAAGGCAATTATTTCTCTGTTCCACCCTCAATACGCCCATAAGCGCAAATACAAGGGCTTCCTTAAATTCTATCAAGGTTTTTGAAGGAGAAACAACCTTTGTTTCAGCACCAAGCTTTTCTTGTAAACAGTCCATTAAGAAGGTGTTCAAGGCACCTCCTCCGGTAACAAATAAGCTTTTATTTGTTTTATTCTTCTGTGTTTTGACTTGTAATGCTATCTGATCACAAATATGGTGAATGGCGGTATGTAATAAATTCTCGATAGTATCCGAAGTAGTCTCCACAATGGGTACTACTTCCTCTACAAACCATTCAAATCCAATGGATTTTGGAAAGGGCAATTTATAGAATTCAAGGTCGTTGAGTCTGTCCAACATAACTTGATTTATTTTTCCCCTTCTAGCCATTGAACCGCCCTTGTCGTAACTCAGTTTAATTTTTTGGGTGATATGGTTTAGAATCATATTGGCAAGCCCTATATCATAGGCGATTCTTTTTTCATTATGCTCAAAAGATATATTGCTTATACCGCCAAGATTGAGGCAAAAGTCGTACTGCCCAAAAAAAAGTTGATCACCAATAGGTACCAGGGGCGCACCTTGTCCTCCCAGGGCAACATCATTGGTGCGGAAGTCACAGACCACTTTTGTGGCACATTCGTTGGCCAGGTGTTGACCAGAACCTATTTGAAAGGTAAGTCCGTTTTGTGGTTGGTGGTGGGTAGTGTGACCATGACTGGCAATAAAATCTACATCCAGCTTATTGGCTTCAATAAAATCCTTGGTCTGTGTACCCAGCCAAGTGCCATAAGAATTATGGAATTGCAACAATTGATCCGCTGGGAGGAAAATGGATTTTTTGAGTTTTTCCTGCATCTCTTCTTTATACGGAATACTATGGGACTGTTTAATTTCAAATTTCCAGGCTTGTGGAGTTTGCCATATATGGCAATATGCGAGGTCCAATCCGTCTAGTGAGGTGCCGGACATTAAGCCGATGACTTTATATGTTTTCATCTTTTGATCTTTAATGTTTTTATGGTTCAAAGTGAAGGACTGGATTTATTCGGATAAAATAAAAATCACCGAAACAGGCCTATTGTCATCATTGGTCACTTCTTTTAATTGGTGTAATTGAAGTTCCGCTTTTTTAATTGCGGACATCCATGATTCAAAAGTACGGGCATACCAAGAATGTCCGTCCGTAAAATTGCCGGGAAGTCCTTTCCAGGAATCATTTATCCATTGGCTTTTGTACTCCATATCATTTTGCAATAAGAAAAATGGGTGAAGGGTCTGTATAGCAATATACCCATTTGCGGATAAAGATTTTTTTACTTGTTTCAAGAGTTGGCTTAGCCCTTCCCTTTGATAAAGACAGAAGTTGAAAATAGCCGCATCATAGGGCGCTTCGGGAATGGGGTTGCCCAAAATAATATCTTCATAGGACATTTGATAATAGTTGCCTTCACCTTTTTCTTTTGCGTTTTCCAATAATTGGGGAATGGCATCGAGGCCTACCACAGATTTGCCCATATAGCCAAGACTTCTAGTGAGCCAGCCCTCCCCACAGCCCACGTCCAAAATTTTGTTGGCAGGAGAATTGCCAATGAGATCCAATATGGCCTTATTGGTAAATTTTCTGGATTTAATATCGGCATTGTCAATGATCTTGATCCATTCAAGCGCATTTTTGTTCCAGGATTTAATAATGTTGTTCTCCATTTTTTTCAGCGCTCTATTTGATTAATGGTAACAGGCAATGTTCCTTTTGCCTTATTTTCACCTGTGAAGTGGGAAAGGGCATTATCTTGAAACTCCCTAAAATTCTGATAACCCAATACTACTGCTTTGGCGGTTTTATAATTAATGAGGTTAAGTACGTATGGATTACCAAATACATATAGAATAACCTTTTTAGATTTTAGTAAGTGCTGCAATTGCTCCAGTTCCTCAGTTTTGAGATCAAAATTATTCAGAGGCTTAACTTTAGGTGGATAAAGGGCTATTAAAACATTATCTTCATTTTTTGGTCCCTCGCCGGCAATCTTGACAGCTGCTTCCACAAAGGTTTTATCGGGAGACTCCCCTAGAAAGAGGCAATTAAAGCCTTTTCTTTTAAAGTCACTAATAATATTGTCGCTCCCCGTCAATAAGGTAAGGCTTTCCTTAGCCAACTGTTTATTTAATATGGAGGTATTCCCCGGATCTGTGATGGGTAGTAAAATAGAGGTAAAGGCTAGTTCTTTTAATCTCCATACCCGTTTAAAATGTTCTTCAATTTCACATGGCTCGGCATTATGCATTATTTTTAAAATGCCGTCCTCTGTATTCTCCGCAAAACAAAGAATATCGTTGCCGGCTTCAAAGGCACGCCATTCCAGTATCCCTTTTTCGGGGAACATTTTGCTTACGCTATGCATGTTAAGCGCATCGGAAATTACCACACCATTAAATTCCAGTTCTTGGCGCAGGATACCTTTAATGATTTTTTTGGAAATTGTGGCAGGAGTGCCTTCTCCGTCATCCAAGGAAGGAATGGATAAATGACCTACCATAACGCTGTCCACTCCATTTTTTATGGTTTCCCTAAAGGGATAAAGTTCGTGTTGGCTAAGGGCTTCCTTAGATTTTTTAATAATCGGCAGGCCAAGATGGGAATCCGTAGCTGTGTCGCCGTGGCCGGGAAAATGTTTGATGCAGCTTAAAACACCAACACTCTGGGTGCCTTTGATAAAGGCTATGGCTTTTTGGGTAACATTAAATTTATCCTCTCCAAATGAGCGATAGCCAATTACGGGATTGTTGGGGTTGTTATTGATGTCCACTACAGGTGCCAGATTCCAATGAATTCCCGCCTGCCTGCAATCCATGGCTATTTGTTGTCCTACTTTAAAAATTAAATCTTTATTCTGAATGGCTCCTAGGGTTATGGCGTATGGATATTGTGGTGTATTTTCTATGCGCATGGCCAGTCCCCACTCGGCATCAATACTAATTAGCAATGGATATTTGGCCGCCTTTTGGTATCGCAAGATGAGGTTTTTGAGGGTTGTTAGACTTTGTTCGTTGTATACAATTTTTTTTTGTCCCTCAAAATTAGTGGCCGCGCTTGCCCTACTGTGAAAAAAACAAAGTCCGCCCACATCTTGTTTGGAAATGAGGTTTTCCAATTCTTGAATCTCTTCTTCGGTATCATTGATAAAGGCAGCCGGCATAAATAATTGTCCAAGCTTTTCCCTGAGGGAAAGCTTGTTTGTTGCCTTGTGATATGGATCTATATTAACTGACATCGGAATTTGTTTTTTTGCCGTAATCGGCAGGGTATTTAATAAATTTTAAAAGGAAAAGGGCAGGTAGTGCAGCAATGACCACCCAAACGAAAAAGCCTCCATATCCAAGCCACTCCTGTATATAGCCGCTGATCATTCCAGGGAGCATCATTCCCAATGCCATAAATCCCGTTGCTATGGCGTAGTGTGAAGTTTTTGAAATACCCTCGGCTATGTAAATTAGGAAAATCAAGAAGGCGGCAAAACCAAAGCCATAGCCAAATTGTTCCAATACGACTGTTGCCACTACCGCCGCTAAACTGGTAGTTTTGGTCAGTGCCAAAAATGCGTACATGGCATTGGGCAGGTTGAGCGACAAGACCATGGGCAGCATCCATTTTTTTAGTCCATCCTTGGAAATTAAGATCCCTCCAAGAATCCCTCCCAAGGACAACATAATTACTCCGACAGTCCCGTAAATTGTCCCCACTGCCTCGGTGGAATATTCCAATCCCCCGGCCGAGGTTTTATCCAACAAAAAGGGAGCTGCCATTTTCACCAATTGTGATTCGCCCAGACGGTAACTCAAAATAAAAGCTAAAGCAATTCCGATATTAGGCTTCTTAAAAAATGAAATAAAGACCTCCAAAAAGCCCTCTGGTTTTTCTTGAAGAATGGCTTCAGAAGTTTCATATTTTGGAGTTACAAAGAAGTTTGCGATGGTCAAAGTCAACATTAAAATGGCGGCGGCAATCATGGTAACGGACCAGGCCTTGGTATTGTCCCCATAATAGTTTTCCAAGAATCCGGCGAGGATAACAATGAGTCCCTGGCCAGTGATCATGGCCAACCTATAAAAGGTACTTCGCATGCCTACAAAGAAGGCCTGTTTTTTCTCGGTTAAACCCAACATATAATATCCGTCTGAGGCAATATCGTTTGTTGCGGAAGCAAAAGCTGCCATCCAAAAACAAGCTAAAGTAGTGGTAAAAAAGATGGTCGTTGGCAGGGTTAAACCCACGCCTAAAATGGCCAACGAAATAATTAATTGCATGTACAAAAACCAATTTCTTTTGGTGCCATTTAAGTCCACAAAAGGACTCCATAAGGGTTTAAGTACCCACGGAAGGTATAACCAGCTAGTGTATAAACCTATATCTGAGTTGCTCAAACCCAGTTTTTTATACATTATTACCGAAACTGTTACTACAAGTACATAAGGAATGCCTTGAGTGAAGTATAAAACGGGCACCCATGCCCATGCACCCTTGTCTTTTTGAATCATTTCATTCAATTTTGTTGTTCAAATATTGATCTTTATTTTACCTGATTTGGAAAAATAAAATAGTCTTTTTTTTTAATTAATTCTGATGATTTCAGGTTTACTTTCCTGTCCAAAATTATTTACAAATGTAACAGCTATATATTTTTTTCCATTTAATAACGAGGTGTTAAAATCAAAATAACCAGTGGTGGAAATCGGGATTTTGAGCAAAAGTTGCTTGGTGTTTTCCAGGTCTAATTTGGACTCTTTTTTGGCGACATACACTAAGGCATATCTTAAATTTGTTTCCTGATCGGGAACAATTTTAAATTCCAAAAATCCATTTTTCTCTACTAACTGGGTACGTATTTTAGTGCTGCCAAAGGTGTTTTTTTGTAGAGGTGAAATTGGAGGCAAGGCCACATTATGGTAGTATTTTTTACGCAAAATTTTTAGAATATCCTCCTTGTCCGACATAAGGGATTTGGCACTAAAAAATACATTGCCCAATACCATTTTATCTGTCCTAGCTAATTTTAATTGTTCGGGAAGTTCCTTTTTATTGTCCCAAGCTTTGTCACTATTGTTTCTTATTTTGTATGGACCATTGCCAATATAAAGGTTCGTGTTCTGACTGTTTTTGGACCACCAGTCCACAATCTTCCGATGGGATGCTACAGGCAGGTCCATACTCCAATATACTTGGGGAACCAGGTAATCTATCCAACCTTTTTTCATCCATAGCAATGGATCGGCATATAAATCTTCATAAGTGGTCTGACCGGCTTTGGTGTCCGATCCACGTGGATCCGTACTGTTGTTTTTCCATACTCCAAAAGGACTGATGCCGAATTGTACCCATGGCTTTTTTCCTTTTATGGTTTTATGTACATTTTTGACCAGACTGTCTATATTGCTCCTACGCCAATCCTCTAGGGATTGCTGGGGTAGGGCATGTTCAGAATAGGTAATTGAATCTTCTAGAACTTCATTCGCAATTTTATAGGGGTAAAAGTAATCGTCAAAATGGACCGCATCCACATCGTAATTGGCCACAACTTCTCCCATGATATTGGTCAGGTGCTGTTGCACTTCGGGTAGACCAGGGTTGTAATAATACTTTTTTCCGTATTTCAACATCCACTCCGGATGTTGATTATAATCATGGTCTTTGCTTAAAATTTCAATTTTTTGATCAAAGGTGGCCCGGTATGGGTTTAGCCAGGCGTGGAATTCCATTCCCCTAGCATGCGCTTCCTCTATCATCCATTGTAAAGGGTCGTAATAAGGCTTTGGGGCAACTCCTTCGTTTCCTGTCAAGAAACGGGACCATGGTGCGTATTGGGAAGGATAAAAGGCATCCCCTGCGGCCCGTATTTGAACTATTACCGCGTTAAAGTTTAAATCCTTGTAGAAATCAAGGATTTTCAAATAGTCTTGTTTTTGTTTTTCAATACTATCCAGACCATTTTTTGGCCAGTCTATATTGACTACGGTGGCTATCCATACGCCTCTAAATTCATGTTTGGGCGTTGGTATGGACGATTTGAATACCGAGCAGGAGGTAAATACCAATGTAAATAAAATGAAAATTCTTTTTAACATAAGAGATTGAGCATTGAAATAAAAGGCCTAACATTTAAACATAAATGTAGGCCTTTTGTAAACTAAAACAATATTTCCTTTAAATTGTTGGGTCGGCCGGAGTATTGCTATTGTTGTCTCTTTCGGTGTTGGGATAAGGGTAAAAGTTTCTGTTCCTTTCATCCGTAAACACTTTGGAGCTAGTACTCGGCTCGGGTCGTTCAAACCTTCTGCTATCCTCCAAACTGGTTCCGGTTAGGAACAGTTCCAATCTACGGTTAAGGTAAACCTCTTCCAACAAGGCTTCAACGGACATATCGCCGGTATATGCTGGAATATTGGCATTAAGGCCAAAAACATCGTCATTATCCGTTCTAACATTGTCTATGGCCGTTACGGCAGCCGTAATATCGGCTGAAGTTTTTCTAAGATTGGCCTCGGCAATAATTAGGTACATTTCGTCCGGCAGATAAACGGGAATAGATTCGGTACCACTCTCTTCATCAAAGAATCCGGCAAGATCTTCTATAGGAAGCTGATTTATGTTCAATTCATCCAAAGGAACCAAATAGAAATCAACTCGCCCATCCGCTGGGTCTATTGTAAGGGAATTTGGCAAGCCAAAGTTGTCCCTAGGTTTAAAATTTGGAACACCGTTTTGAAAAACCCTGCTCCACACCGGATTTAGATTCTGCGAATCATAGGTAAATACTGAAGCGGAAGATTGGTCCACTGAGCCAGCCGCCGAAATTGCAGCGTCATAATTCCCTGCAAATAAATTATACCGAGCGGACATTGCTGCAAGGGTGTTTCCTAAATCTATGTTCCCTCTCAAAATCTCGGAACTGAACTCGTCGGATATTGGGTTGGCCGCTATTAGGTTTTGGGCTTCATTAAGCAAGGTAACTGCAGTATTGTAGGCCTCTGTCCTAGATACGAATGCAGCATCCCCATCTTGGCCGATAGCTACGATTACTTGTTCGTAGTTCTGTGCCATACTTCCTATTGCCATTGCCTTAAATAAATTGGCGTAAGCCATTAAACCACTTTTGGTACCGTCATTGATGTTCAGGTCAGGGGCATTTTTTGCAATATCCTCTGAAATCGACATTACCCGAAGCATAGTGGACCAAAGTCCGACTATATTAGAGGTAGAGTTTGGAATGTCCCCTCCGTCCTCAAGATCGATCATGTTCTGAAAGGTGGTGGTGATACCTGCCTCTCTTGTGGTGACCGCAGGAGTTTCTACGATCCACCTCAGACCAGTAGTGGAATACAATTGTTGCATACCTATGGTTGCTGCCAAAATGCCTTCCCTGGAAGAAAAAACTTGGGCGTCCGTAGCGGCATTGGGATTGTCAAAATCGGTTTCGCAAGATGATATCGCTAAGACGGTCATCATTATTGCAATAGCCTTTGTTTTAAAATTTATATATTTTTTCATCGTTGTTTTTTTAAATTTAGAAACTAACATTTACTCCAAATTGATAGGTTTTTGGGATTGGAACTGTTGCAAAATCAAATCCTCTTACCCCATTGCTTTGCCCAGCGGCACTTACTTCTGGATCCCATCCGGAATAATTGTCCCATGAAACCAGGTTTCTACCTACCAAACTCAATTGTACATTGTCTATGAAGTTCCATTTTGGTGCAAAGTTATAGCTAAGGCTTACCTCCCTTAACTTGACAAAAGATCCATCTTCAATGAACTCTTCAAAGATATTGGCCTGTGCTCCACCGTAGCCTTTGGGAAGGTTCCCCAACAATTCCTGACCAACATTATATCCGCCGCCAAACAATACATTGTCCATTAATCTACGGTTCCAGTTGAACACTTCGTATCCCTGAACGGCATCAAACTGCACTCTTAAAGAAAAGTCTTTATAGGAAAATTCATTGATCAGTGATCCAAACCAATCTGGATTTGGGTCGCCCAATACTTTGGATGATTCACCATTCTCGGTAGTTCCTCTGAACGGGTATCCATTGGCGTCCAGGGCTATGGTACCATCTTCATTTCTAGCATAAAACTCTCTATAAAAAACACCGAGTGATTCACCTTCTATTACGTAGTTGGTAGAGAAACTTCCATCAAGGGTTAGTCGGCCACCTCCGGCAACATTGGTAACCTCGTTTTTGTTTTTGGAGAAAGAAGCGGTTAGGTCCCATGAAAACGTTTCATTTTTTATGGGTGCGGCCCTAAGCAGAAATTCAATCCCTTTATTCTCCAAGTTGCCTACGTTTTCGAATCTAGAGCTGAAACCGGTTGATGGAGCCAATACCCTTGGTAGCAATAGATCTGTTACCTTTTGATGGTAGTATGAGAATTCCAAGCCTAACCTATTGTTAAGAAATCCGGCATCAAAACCTAATTCAATTTCATCCTGTCTTTCTGGTTTTAGGTTTTCATTCCCTTGGGCGGTAGATGGAATAAGACTTACCGCTCCACCAATAGCTGAAGGAGAATATACTGAAAATCTATCGAAGGCACCCAATGCGGTTAGGTTACCGGCCTGACCCCATGAGGTCCTTAATTTAAAGGAGTTAAATGTGTCTGAAAAGGTGTCTTTCCAGAAATCCTCATCGGATAGAACATAAGAGGCGCTGGCTTTGAAATAAAGTTGATTGCGTTCATCCTTACCAAAGGTCGAAGCCCCATCCATTCGTACTGCACCGTTTATATAAATTTTGTTCATAAAGGAAAAAGACTGTTGTAGAAAAGCTCCCCAATATGAAATTTGGGACCTGGTCTCGCCTTGCTCCAATAAACTACCTCCCGTTGCCGTTTGCACTACAGGCGGAAGTCCAGTTGCACTAATGCCGACCCTATCCCTTTCTTCGTATTGCCAAGAACCGCCAGCGGTGGTTATGGAGTTCACACTATCCGATATATCGGTCCTGTAAGTTACATTTAGGTCGCTATTGTATTGAAAACTGTTTAAATCAGATCTTCTAGCAAATCCATCGGGTAACGTTGAGGTATTGTTGATGGGAATAAAGGCAAATGCGGATTGGTTGTAATAATCCATTCCCAGGGTATATTTTGCGGAAAGGTGTTCATTAAATTTACCATCCAGGGCAATGCTTGTGATAAAACGATTGGTTTTTTGTCCAAAATCAAAACGGTCTACCGCCTCCAAAGGGTTGGTTCTGGCCACTAAGGGAGAAGTTATTGGATAAACTCCGGAAGCATCAGGGGTTGGATCTATGGAATTGTCGCTGAACAAGAATCCTGTAATGGAGCCATAGGCAGAATTGATTCCTCCATTGGGAACATCGTTACTTATACTTCTTACATAGTTAAAACCTCCTGTAATATCCAACCAATCAGATGCCTTTTGGGTAATGTTGGCTTTAAATCCATAGCGTTTAAAGTCGGTATTCTTTACAATACCTTCATTATCCAAATGTGAAGCTGAAAGAAAATAGGTGGTCTTCTCATTTCCTCCATTTACCGAAAAGTAATTTTCCAATCCGGATCCTGTGTCGAATATTACATCCTGTAAATCATATCGCTCTGCGGGAACCGTAGCCAAATTATTTCTGTCAGTGGCTACTTCCCATGCTAGCGGAGCTGTATTGTAGTCGATCTTTTTTCTTAGCTCGTTAAGCTTGGTATTTGTCATGAAGGTAAACCTTGGTTCTCCACTTTTCCCTTTTTTGGTAAATATTTGAACTACCCCGTTGCTGGCCCTTGATCCGTAGATCGCCGCTGCAGCTGCACCCTTTATTATCTCTATTTTTTCAATATCGTTGGGATTTAGATCGGCCAGTCTGTTCTGGGAGTTACCTCCCAAATCTATTAGCTCGTTACTGGAGTTGCTTATAATGATACCATCCACTATATATAGTGGGTCGGAACTACCAGCGATGGTGCTGGGACCTCTAAGCCTTATACTGATACCACCTGCGGGATCACCAGAGTTTTGTTGTACTAAGGCACCAGATACTTTTCCTGCAATGGCCTGGTCTACCTGGGTAGCACCATTATTGGTCAAATCTTCTGATTTTACAGAGGATATGGCGTTTCCTAAGGATCTTTTATTGGCCCCTGTCCCTGTCCCGGTAACCACCACTTCGTCTAAACTTAGAAGGTCTTCCGCTAGAACAATATCTTGTGTGATATCTCCGCCCATGGCAGTGAAGGATACTTTTTGAGTGCTAAATCCAAGATAGCTAGCGGTTAAAACATATTCCCCATTTTCCAGATTAGCTTTTAAACTGTAGTTTCCATCGAAATCCGAAACCGCTCCAAAAGAGGTATTCGCAATAAATACTGAAGCCCCGGCTATGGGTATCCCAGAACCAGTTTCAGTAATGTTCCCACTGATCGTAATTGAGGATTGTTGCCCAAATACGTTTGTACTCATTACCAGTAGTAGCCATAAGAATAAATGGCTTGGTAATTTTCCCCTAATTGTTTGAAATTTTTTCATCGGCTTTTAGAGTTAATTTTTAGTGAATTAAATTAGAAATAGAATAATTGATATTTTCAAAAATATGCAAAAAACTGCAACTTTTGCAATAATTTGCAATATATTGCATTAATTATTAAAATAGCTAGCTGTGTGCGGTTTGTTTGCAGTATTTTGCTAATATTGACTAAATTCTGTTAATATGATAGTTTTATGTTAAAAGCCGAGAGACAACAAGTAATCTTAAACGAGGTTAGAATCCATAATAAGGTTTTGTTTACGGATATTGCCGAACTTTTGAGTGTTTCGGTAGATACCATACGCCGTGATATCACGGAGCTCAGTGCTCTCAAAAAATTAAAAAAGGTGCATGGTGGGGCCATTTCATTGGGATTTAACAATTACCATGTTGAAAATCAAGAGATATATGCTCTTGAAAATAAGTCGCGAATTGCCAGAAAGGCAATAACCTTGATCAAAAGTGGACAGGTTATCCTATTAAGTGGGGGAAGCACCAATATGGAAATTGCGCGGATGATTCCACCTAATTTGAAAATTACCTGTTTTACACCCAGTTTGCCGGTTGCTGTTCAATTAATGGCAAAATCGGATGTGGAAGTGATATTGATCGGTGGAAAATTGTCCAAGGATTCCCAAATAGCCATTGGTGGTTGTGCTATAAACATGTTGAATGATATTAAGGTTGATATCTGCTTTTTGGGCATCAACTCCATAGACGAAATAAATGGGGTGACCGACTTTGACTGGGATATTGTTCAAATAAAAAAGGCAATGATAAATGCCTCCAAAAAAATTGTGGCCCCGTCCATTTCCGAGAAATTAAACTCAACACAGCGGTTCAAGATTTGTGAATTGGACACTATTGATGTTTTAATTACCGAACTGGAACCGGAGGACGATAAATTAAAGGGTTTTACCGAAGCGAATATTATATTGCTTTAAAAATATTTATATATTTCTATAATTGTAAATTCTAAAATTGTATTTATTTTCTATAAACACGGCAGGTTTTGGACAATGCTCAAAAGTAAATTTTCCTAAGTTTGCCATTATTCTAATAGTATACTTTGATCTGTGAAAAAGAAGTTAGCCAATAAATAAAATATTCTAGAAAGAATTAGGGAAGTAAAGGTTTTATTTTTCAATTTGGTTACATTGACCAATCCTATTATAGAGAACTCCCATAACCTAAACGAATATAAAATTCTATTTACTTAAATACCAACCAAAAAATATGCAAGATTATAAAAAGATAACCGAATTACCATCAAATTATACAGACCTGGAATTAATGGATACCACCACTATCCTTTGTAATATGAATAAGGAGGATCAACTAATTGCTGATGCCGTAGCCTTGGTCATTCCTGCGGTGACCAAATTGGTAGAGGGTTTAAAGGAAAGGTTCGACAAAGGTGGCAGGTTGTTTTATATTGGTGCAGGAACCAGTGGTAGATTAGGTGTTTTGGATGCCTCCGAGATACCGCCGACATTCGGATTGCCCCCAGATAGGGTAATAGGATTAATTGCCGGTGGGGATACGGCGCTTAGAAATCCCGTTGAAAATGCAGAGGATAATAGTCTTCAGGCATGGAAGGATCTGAAGGTTTTTAATATAACGGAGAACGATACCGTTGTAGGGATTGCGGCATCAGGCACTACACCATATGTGATCGGAGGGGTGAAGGAAGCGGCCGCTCATGGGTTGTTGACCGCATGTATCACCAATAACCCAGGTTCACCCTTAACCCAGGCTGTAGAGATTCCCATTGCCGTAAATGTAGGCCCTGAATTTCTTACTGGAAGTACGAGGATGAAAAGTGGCACATCACAAAAATTGGTCCTTAATATGATATCCACAGCCTTAATGATTAGAATTGGAAGGGTAAAGGGTAATAAAATGGTGAATATGCAGCTTACCAACGAAAAATTGGTAGATCGCGGAACCCGATATTTGGTAGAAGAATTGAAAATTGATTATGCCGAGGCCGAAAAACTATTGAAGAAATACGGTTCGGTTAAAAATGCAATTGACGCCGGACAAGGGTAAAACTATTTTTGAACGTTCATGGAAACCTCTTCCGGGGTTACTATAGCGTCGCTTTTATTACCCCAAGAGTTAAGGATATAGTTCATTACATCTGCAATTTCCTCATCTTCCAATCCCATTGGTGGCATTACATTATTGTAGGCTACCCCATTGACCAATAAATAACCCTGTTGACCATATTTTACACCCCTTATGCTTTCTTCTCTTTTGTTTAGTAAAAAATCGGATTTAGCCAAAGGAGGGAATGTTTTTTCAACTCCTTCCCCATTGGCCATATGACAGTTTATACAGAAGTCGGAATAAATTTCCCCTCCTCTATTGATGCTTTCCTCCAATTCCCTGTCTTGGAATAGAAAAATGGACAATAATAAAATGGATGTGATATAGCACAAAATGAGGAGTTTCATATTTTACTTTTTAGGATTTTGTTTGGTAAGAAATGGGATAATTATTTTTCAGGGGTCAATTTATAGATTCCTTTACCTTCCACAGCTACATAAATAAAACCGTCAGGGGCTTGTCTTACGTCACGCACACGTCCCAAGTCGGGCATCAATTTTTCCCTGTAAACAACTTTGTTGCCCTTGAGTTCCAATCGCTCCAAATATTGAAATTTTAATGAACCTATCAATAAATTGCCTTTCCAATCCGGATATTTGTCAGAAGTTACAAAAGCCATTCCGCTAGGGGCAATGGATGGCACCCAATAATGAATTGGTTGTTCCATACCTTCCATTTCGGTCTTGTCCGTAATAGGTGTGCCACTGTAATTGATTCCGTAGGTAATTACCGGCCAGCCATAATTCTTTCCTTTTTCAATAATATTTATTTCATCCCCACCTTGTGGCCCATGTTCGTTGTCCCATATTTCCCCGGTCATAGGGTTTTTTGCCAGACCTTGTGGATTTCTATGGCCATAACTATATATGGCTGTTTTTGCACCTGCGGTATTCACAAAAGGGTTGTCCGAAGGAATACTCCCATCCGCGTTTAATCGGTAAATTTTTCCGCCGTCCCTAGTAATATCTTGCGGGTTAACGTCTCTATCTCCACGCTCCCCTATGGAAAAGAATAGATAACCTTTGTCGTCAAAGGCAATTCTAGAGCCAAAATGCTGTCCTTTAGTGGTATTTGGTGTTGCCTTATATAGTAATTGGGTATCGGTAAGACTGTTGTTGTTTAGTTTTGTCCTTATTATAGCCGTATTTCCGCCTTTGTCATCTCCGTCTTCAGAGGCATAAGATATATAGATCCAGCCATTATTGGCGTAATCGGGATGCAAAACAACATCCAGTAGTCCGCCCTGACCTCTGTTATATACAGCTGGGGAATTATTTACTATGTTTTTTTTACCGTCCTTATAATGTATTAATTGCCCAGTCTTCTCGGTGATGAGCATACTACCATCCGGAAGGAAGGCAAAACCCCATGGAGTTTGTAGTTCATCGATTATTAGTTCAGCCGTAAAAGGTGAATTTTTGGGCGTATTAACTTCATTTTCAGTCTGTTGTGCGCATGAAAAATTAAGTGACAATAAGGCGGCGAGTAGAATAAAGATACTATTTTTCATAATTCAACGTTAAATAATTAATAATGTAGCTAGGAACGCTAAAGATAAATATAAAATATAAGTTTAAACTATTACACCAAAAATATACTCTGACTTCCCCAAGGCCGAATATATTTTGTAAAACCTACTTAACCTATGCTCCCAAGAAAACCAAGGCATGTATACTATGCCCTACTTTTGATAGCCTTAAGCATTGTCTTTAGTGTATCGAAAGCAAACTCAATAGTTTATGAGCTTATAGCTGATGTTACCTCTGCGGTCGAAAATATAAATTCGACAGAAATGGCTGTGCCAGATGCTAAGGAAAATATTCAACTGGATAATGCTTCAGCAAATATAACTGAAATGGCCGACATTGATGCCTTGTCGAGTCCAATGATGTTCGCTACGATCATCAACGGGGCCAACGAGCAGGTGACATGTACCAATGACGGTAGTACCTTGGCAAAATTCTTCCTTTGTGGAACTGGTGATAATAGAACAATTTCTGTTAGCGGTTCAGGAACCATAACCTGGCAAAAGCTTTCGGCCAGCTGTCCCTTTGTAGGAACCGACACCTGCCCTGTTAAGGATAATGGTTGTTATGGACCTGCTGTAACGAGTGCAACTTATTTTCTAGACGCCAGTGATCCCTCCGTTGCGGGGGAATATCGCGTTAGGGTAGGGTCAGGGGCCTTCTATTATTTTAGGGTTTCTTCCAATCCCTTGAATCCGCAGCTTAGTACCCAGAATATTATTTGTGGCAATCCAGGAAGGGTAGAGGTTACCAATGTTCCTGCAGGATATGAATACAGCCTTAATTCTCCAGGAGGTCCTTTTCAGGATAATCCGTACTTCGATATATTGACTGCGGGTAATTATCAAGTATATACCAGGTTAAAGAACGCTTCCCCAAGTGCTTGTGTTTATCCATCGCAAACCGTGACAATTAGCGAGGTGGATATGACAGTAGCGGTCTCCAAGGTGGATATCACCTGTAGCGGGGATAAGGGTAGTATTAGTATTAATGTATCTGGGGTACCGGGATTTTATAGTTATAGGTTGATTAGGAACGGTGTAACCATGAATACCTTTGGTCCCAATGGCTCTAATACACATACTTTCAATAACCTTGGGGCCGGAACCTATTCAGTGTCGGTACAGGCAGGAAGTAGTTGTACCCAAAGTATAAGTACCATAAGTGGTAATCCTATTACTATAGGCGCCGGACTTATTCCTGTAGATGCAACTGCATTTGCGACAAATAGTTTTGGTTGTGGTGCTACTTCAGTGGATATCACCATAGATGCCAGCGGGGGTACCGGTCCATATCAATATAATGTAAATGGTGGAGGCTTCAGTGGTAGTTTTGCAAGTTCTACCACACATACGGTAACCAGTCCGGGAACTTATAATATTGTGGTTAGGGATGTCAATGGTTGTACCAAAAATGCAGCTGTAGATGTTGAGAATATTCCACCTCCCATTTATAACATCACCTCTGTTGATGCAAATTGTGGGGGATCCAATAACGGAAGCATTACCGTTAATGTTACCAATAGTAATGGTTACAACTTATTTTATAGTATTAATAATGGTGGTTCATTTCAGAACAGCAATGTCTTTTCCAATTTAGCACCTGGCAATTATAATGTAGTAATCAGATATCAGCAAGATACATTTTCCTGTACCACTCCGGCGGTCAGTAGAGCTATAGGTACCCCATCCACTATTTTGGGTAATGCCACTGCCACACAAACCCCAAGTTGTCTTAACGAAAGTGGTGGGCAGATTACCTTTTCTGGAGTCAGCGGAGGTGTGGGCCCATATGAATATAGCATTGGTTCGGGATTCATTTTGAACAATACTGTGTTTAACGGTATAACTGCAGGAACTTATTCCCCACAAATACGTGACGCCAACGGCTGTGTTACCACATTACCGGCCATTGTTTTCGCTCCATTGAATAAACCTACCGACATAGATTTTACTGTTTCCAGCATTGATTGTGCAACGGGTACGGCATCGGTCTCCTTGGCAGTAACCGGAGGAGCAACAATAAGTACTTATGAAATAATTGCGCCATTAACTGCCAGTAATGCTACCGGGGTATTTCCTGGACTGGGATTGGGCAGTTATACCTTTAGGGTAACCGATTCAGCTGGATGTAGTTATACGGAAAGTTTTGCCATTACCGATATTAGCTCTATTGGAGTTGCTAGTCAGTTAGTCACCAATGTAACTTGTTTTGGAGATAGCGATGGGGCCGGCCGCTTTATTGTAGACGGATTTAGTGGTACTTATAAATATCAAATAGATGCAAATCCAGAAGTAACCGGTCAGACTTCCAGTATTGTTGCCGTAGGTGGGTTAGCCGCAGGTTCCTATACTATAACGGTAACCGATGAAGATACCAATTGTGTTGATACAGCTACCTTGAATATTGCCGAGCCGGCAACTGCTTTGGCCATAGCACCTATTTGGACAGATATGAGTTGCCAGAACAATAATAGGGGTGCGGTTAATGGGAATGCTTCCGGAGGATGGGGTAGTTTTAAATATACACTTACCAGACCCAACGGAAGTACTGTTGGACCAAGAACAAACCCAAATTTCACCGGTTTAACAGATGCTAGCGGGGCATATACTATATTGGTAGAAGATGGTGGCGGTTGTACAGCTTCGGCAACGTACACGTTTACAGCCTTGTCGGCACCAACTTTGGTGTTGGATACCGGGGCTTCGGATTTTTGTTTTGATAGTGCAGATGCCACGACCATGGTGGTCAACGCCAGTGGGGGAGATGGCAATTATGAATATCGAATTGATAACGGTCCTTGGGTTGCTGGAGGTGCCAGTGCCAGCTTTGGAGGGCTTAATCCCGGCAATCATACCGTGCAGGTTAGGGATGGTAACAACTGTATGGATGATGTGGTCAGAAATATTAGACCCCAGACGACTACGACAGTTAGTATTCAAAAAGAACTTACCTGTAGTTTGGTACCAGGTGCAGGAGATGCGGATATCCGAGTTAATATAGGAAATGGCAACCCTCCTTATGGTGCCTATGAAGTTAATATTAATGGTGGAGGATATGGGGCTTTGACCCCAATAGCAGGAAGTAGTTTTGTGTATACGACCCCTAGCCCGGGAACGTATCAATTCAGGATTACCGATGGTACTGGATGTGTAGTGGAGACCAACGTGATTACTATCAGTGCTACTGATGTATTGGTTGCCACAGCAGATGTTACGGAACCACGATGTGGCGATCCCAATACGGGAGTAGTGGAATTATTGCCCGATACTACTGTTGGAGTAGCTCCATATGCCTATAGTATAGATGGTACTACTTATACAAGTCAAGCTGTATATGGTAATCTTTCACCAGGAAATTATACCTATTATGTTAGGGATAGTAGAGGGTGTTTTATAGATGTTGATTTTACGGTTGGACCACCAGTAGCAGGAGTTGATGCTACAGTAGTACCGAATGATGCTACCTGTGCTGCTGGAGTAGTTACTGGAAGTATTGATGTAACCGGTAACACCAATGGAATTGCACCTTATACATATACCTTATTGGATGTCAATGGTAATGTTGTTGGTCCTGTTACAAATACAGCTAGTGCCACCCATACTTTTACCAATTTACCTGAAGGGGAATACACGGTAATTACAAGGGATGCATCAGGTTGTGAAGATAGGGATGCCGTTAGCTTAAGCCATACGGGCCTAACAATTTCTCCGGTTCCACCACCATTACCAATAAGTTGTGATCCCAGTGCGGATGGCTTTACCTATACTGTTAATATTGCAGGTGGTTCGGGAGAGTATGATATAAGGGTGATTGGTGATCCGACAGGCTTTTTTAGTATGGCATCTGGAGCTACTTCCCACACCTTTAGTTATGCGGTAAATGGAATTATCTACGGAGTAGCCTATACCGTTGAAGTTTATGATAGGGTAACGCTTTGTACATATCAGCAGGAAATTCCACCAGTAAGTGGTCCACTCCCTGCTTTTATCGCAACAGCCTCTGGGACTTCAGCTTCCTGTGATGTTTCTGGAAACGGAATATTCAATTATGAGGTAGACGGTTATACCGGTACACAATTGGAAATTACGGTTATCAATGTAACTACCGGTGCCATTGTAGCACCTACCATAACTATTGCGGTGCCAGCTTATGTTGCTGGTACTCCTTATACAGGACAGATAACTAACTTGCCTCCCGGTAATTACCGTGTGTTGATAGAAGATGTTCCTGCAGGATGTACCACCAGTGCACAGGCAATTATTTCCCAAGATATACCAAGCGTTAGCATTGATAGTAATACCAATGCAAATTGTAACGATCCAGACGGACATTTAGTGGTCCGTGGAGTAGGAGGAACGGGGCCATACCTATTTTCTGTAGTACCTACGACAACAGCCGTGGGGGCTTATTCGGCAACAACCGACTATGATTTGGCGCCAGGGGATTATGATGTTTATGTACAGGATAATAGTGGTTGTAGTTCATTTAGAACGGTGACCATAACAGAAGATCCGGGAGTTGCCGTACCGACAATTGATGTAACCAATCAATGTTTTGCTGTAACTTCCTATAATGTAGCCGTTACTTCTCCATTAAATAGTGGTACAGCTCCAGAGACAACTTATCAGTATGATATTGGCGCAGGATTTCAAGCCAGTCCTCTTTTTATTGTTCCCAATCCAGGAACGTATACTATGACGGTAAGGGATGGTAATGGATGTACTGCAACCAATACTTTTGAAGTGTTCGACTTCTTTTCAATAACTGCCAGTGCAACGGCGGAGCCTTCCTGTAATAATGCTGACGGTACCATTACAGTAGTGACTTCTGGAGGTAGTGGGGATTTTGATTATGTCTTGGACGATGGTATAAATCCAACTACTTTTCAACCTAATAATCCTGTTTTCACAGGACTTATACCAGGGAATTACACTATTACCGTAACGGATAGGAGTTCCAATACTACTCCGTTATGTGAGGACACCGCGGTAGTAGAGATTATTTCGGTGGATCAACCTATAATAGATTCCGTTGTAAAGGAGGATATTACCTGTTTTGGAAGTGCAGATGGTAGTATAACATTGGATTTATTGGCGTCTACAGCTACGGACGGACCTTTTGTCTATAACTTATACGATAGTGGTAACAATTTGATTTTTAGTCAGGTCGATGCTATTTTCGAAAATTTAACTGCTGATATCTATGAGGTTGAGGTAGTATCCAGCAGAGGGTGTATATCGCCCCGTGTTTCTACTACTATTATAGAACCTTCAGCATTAATGGGGGCAGCAACTGCCCCAGCCTTTGCATGTAATCCTTCGAGCAATACCTTTAATACCACAATTATTACGGCCTATGCAGATGACAATGGTGATGGTTCAGGTACGTTGACAGGAACTGGTCCCTACACTTACAGTATCAATGACGGATCGGCTGTGTTCGATGGTACCAATTTCCAGAGTAGTAATACTTTTGAAATTATTGATAATGGAGGGCCTCAATCCATAATTGTAACCATACGGGATAATAATGGTTGTGAGGTAATCGATACGGTAGATTTAACACCTCCGTCCGGATTGACCTTCAGTTTTAATGAACTTACCCCTATAACTTGTGCCGCATCAGGATCTGGTGTTATGGCCAGTACGGTAGAAATTATTATTAATCAAGGACCAGGGAACTATGAAGTAGAGGTATTGCCTTTGGGATCTCAACCAGTTCAGTCCACTTCTGGGGCGGATAGGCTTATTTGGAATTTGGATACCCCAGGAGATTATATTTTTGCGGTACGGGATATTGACAATGGTGGATGTTTATTTGTTACTCCTACTTATAATGTACCCGATTACAATCTTATTGAGGCCGTTATTAACGAGGTGAAACCGATTACCTGTTTCAATGGAACGGATGGAGAGATAAGTATAGAAGTCAATAATTATACGGGTGTATATAATTATGAAGTATTTACCCGCGATGCCGCAGGTGTAGAGACAAGTACCGGGGTAATCGGAAGTTTTGATACGGCAAATCCGATAAATAGCCCAGAAATTATAACAGGGGTACCAGCGGGCAACTTGTTGGTACGGGTAGAAGCAGTGGATAGTCCATTTTGTGATACCGTAAGTAATACCACTACTGTACATGGTCCCGATAGACCCTTGGATCCCACTCCGGCCCAAACAGCTGATGTAACCTGTTTTATTCCCGGTAGGGGAGAGATTACGGTTTCTGGTGATGGTGGCTGGGGAGGCTATGAGTATCAATTGGAGTTGGAAACAGCACCTGGATTATATCTTATGATAGCACCGTTTTCCACCAATAATGTGTTCAGTGATTTAATAAGTGGTACCTATCAAGTAAGTATAAGTGACTCCGGTGGGTGTATTGTGACGGAAGACTTTACCATTAATCCACCAGTGCCCATTGCAGCGGATATCAGAATAATACAGGCATTACTTTGCCCAGGCTCGAACGACGGAATAATTGAAGCTTATAATGTAACCGGTGGAGAAGACACCAATGGGGACGGCGAAGAATATTTATTTCAGTTAAATAGGTTGGATACTTCCGGTAATATCGTAAATACTAGTGGTTTACAGGAATCAGCGGTTTTCCCCAATCTACCTACAGGAAATTACAACATAGTGGTGTATGATGGCTGGGGATGTAGTTTTACTACGCTTCCAATTTTTATCCAAGATCCACTTCCGGTAGATGCGGATTTATTGGAAACTTTGGCACCGGGTTGCGGGGATGAGGGTCGTATGGAGCTCACTATTGTTAATCCTGTACCGGGAATGGAATATTTTTATCGTAGGTCTGGTACGGCAGATCCCTTTGTTTCTTTTGGAGGAGTGGGTATTGTTACGGTAGAGATAATTATCCCAGATGTAAATGTTAATCCGGGTCCTTATCAGTTTGATGTACAGAATGGTAACGGATGCCCTGAGCAGAAGTCCAATGAAATAAACTTAGATCCGGCCTTACCGCTGGTGATAGCCTTGGATTTGGTAGATGCGAATATTAAATGTGCGGGTCAACCTACAGGTATTGTTAGATCCGAGGCATTTGGCGGGGTAGGGAACTATATATATACCTTGGTAAATAATATTTTGGATAGTGGGGTGCCGGGAGTGCCAAGAGCTCCACTTGCTGCCGATATTGTTAGGGGAACACAAAGTTCAGGTATTTTTAGGGATTTACCTCCTGGGTCATATTATGTATATGCAACTAGTCAAGGATGTACCGCTATATCCGGGGAAATTTTAATTACACCAAAAGACCCATTGCTATTGGATAGAATAGAAGTTGTCCCAGTAAGTTGTTTTGGGGATGTAAATGGTCAGGTAATAATTGAAGCCAGTGGTGGTACAGGGAAAATTAGATTTTCCATATCAGATACCTTGAGTGAGTTTTTTGAAGGTGAAGATCCAGCGAATCCTAATTTTTTCACCTTTACAGATTTGCCACCTGGAACATATGAGATTATAGTACAGGATGAATTGGGCTGTAATATTTTACAGGAAGTTACCATAATGCAACCGGAAGAATTGTTAGTGGCCAATGTGGAAACTACTCCAGAAACCTGTATAAATGCTTCAGATGGTTCGGCGCAATTGACCGTAGTGGGAGGCACCCCTTTTGTGGACACTTTGAGCGGGGTAGAATATTACGAGACTAAGATTATTGGTCCAAACTCTGTTGGAGATGAAGTTTTTGTTAGAAACGATTCTTTATTTTTCGATAACCTAATGGGAGGAGAAACATATGTGGTGTTCATTCAGGATTCTATGGGTTGTGAGGCAAACGTGGTGGTTCCGATCAGGATAGGTGTGGATCTAAACGCTGAGCCGATCGTAGAATACGGTTGTGAAGGAATATTCCCTAATAGCACGGTTAGTATACGCATGGCGGATGCTAGTTTAATGCCGAGATTATTGTTTTCATTGGATGTGGACGATATGACCATGGCCAATACCCAAACTGTTTTTGGTGATTTGAGTGCTGGTATCCATACAGTTTATATATACCACGAAAATGGATGTGCAACATCTGTTGATTTTACAGTGGATGCATATGAGCCCTTGACCCTGACCGCAATAAAAACTGGCCCCAATGAGGTCACGGCAACAGCTTCAGGTGGGTTTGGAGGTTATGAATATTTCTTCCAAGGGGATTCTTTTGGCGCAGTAAATGTGTTTTTATCCAACCAAGATACCAACGTAACTATAAGGGTGGAAGATGAAATGGGATGTGAAGCTACTATATCCATACCCTTTAAATTTACTGGAATGTTGGAAGTTCCTAATTTCTTTACACCTAATGGGGATAACATGAATGATGAATGGTTTCCTGGAAACAGGGATTATTTTCCAAATATAGAAGTTAAGATCTATGATCGTTACGGAAGGGTAGTGGCTATTTTAAACCAGGTATCCGGTTGGGACGGTAATTATGACGGCAAGGCGGTGCCTTCAGGGGATTATTGGTATGAAGTGAATGCCAATGACGAGGATAAACAACAATTTTTCGGGCATTTTACCCTCTATAGATAAAGGAGGTAGTTGTAATACACAAACGTGAAAAGAAATAGGCGAATAGAAATATGATAGTCCAACCGACCTAGCGGAAAAGGAGGTGTCACAGTTTCAATATTCATATCTTTTGATTAATCTTTTAATACCTGTATATTTCCATGAAAAGGGCACTATGGTTTTTAGTGTCCTTTTTTATGGGATAAACTTTTTAATTTGAGGGATTATACTATATTTGCAGTCCGAAAAAGCAATAGTATTTTTCGTTTAAATCAATTTTGCAAATTGAAGTTTTATCACGATCTGAGGCATTGGTTTTGGAACGTAAAATAAAGAAG
>TARA_R110000868_G_scaffold81743_1_pt1 | contig 33041 bp, 31 predicted proteins | sample TARA_R110000868 | Tara Oceans TARA_R110000868 (sample SAMEA4397489) | marine metagenome | biome: Polar Biome; feature: [SRF] surface water layer (ENVO:00010504); material: water (ENVO:00002006), including particulate matter (ENVO:01000060) such as... | depth 5 m | reverse complement strand
AAAAAAAAAACATGAAAACTATATTAGAATATTTAAAACAAGAGTCCACATGGCGTGGACTTATCGCTATTTCAACCGCATTTGGTCTTGTTATTGAACCAACTCAAGTTGCTGCTATTGTCGCTGCTGGTCTTGCAGCTATTGGTCTAATCAACACCTTTAAAAAGGGTTAAGTAAACCTATTAACCACGATCAACCTTGCTCTCCGCGCTTACATAATGTGGGCGCAGAGCGAGGTTGATAACCAACTAGATAACCTTGAAGATGAAATGGTTTAAATCAATATTTAATATGGACAAAACTAAACCAAAGGCAAATGAGAGTTTCAGAGAATGGTATGAGAGACAAGAAGTTGTCAATTTTACCGCTGATGAGTTTATTAACTACTTTAACGTAAAACGCAGAGGAGTTAAAAATTCTGAACCGCCTCGTGAGATGTGGTCAAATATTCTTCCTACTCTTCAAGTGGTTGATTTGCTTCGTTCTGAGATTGGTGTGTCTTGCACAATTCACTCCTCGTATCGTTCGCCGGCATATAACTCCGCAATCAGTGGCGCAGCCAGTAGGTCAAAGCATCAAGACTTTAACGCGTTGGATATTAGCTTTAAGAATGTTAGTCCAATAAAAGTTTTTCAAGCACTAATGAAAAAAAGACAAGCTGGTGTGTTTAAAGGTGGACTTGGTTCATATCCCGGATTTACACATATTGACACACGAGGAAATAACGCAACTTGGTAATATGAGTGATACCCTGTTATTAAAGCAAAAAATCGAAACACGTAAAGCGCAGCTTAAACTCATGAAAGAGTTTGGGCTGCTCTATTACCGTCCTCACGACAAGCAGCATCAGTTTCACGAAAACGCTGATTTTCGGTTTCGCCTTGCTCGCTGCGGTAACAGATTTGGTAAATCCGACATGGGAGTATCAGAAGATCTTGCTTTCGCTCTAGGTGAGCGTCCGTGGTATCCTGAATCCGACCCACGTCGTTATATTGGTATCCCCAAACATCCAACAAAAGGACTAGTAATTGCAGCAGATGATGACAAAATCGACGAAATTTTTACAGGTAATGGGAGCAAAGGGCATGTTGGCAAGATTTGGAAGAAAATCCCGAAGTCTCTTGTTATCGGAACACCTAAGAAATCGTCCTCGGGTACTATTGTTTCCATCAGGATTAAAGGTAAGTACGGCGAGTCCGTCATTGACTTCGACACTCGCACGGCGTTTAAAAACAACCCGATGGGAGCAGAGTCCTCCGATTACGACTGGGTGCATGTTGACGAACCAATTGAAGAAGCTCATTGGAAAGCTGTCTTACGCGGCCTCACGGACCGTGGTGGCAAGGCTTGGTTTACCTGTACGCTAATTGAGCAACCCTGGATTAACGACTTCTTTTTTCCAACGATTGAAAGTCAAGGACAAGATACTTACATTGAAATTGAACCAATAACCAAACGTAAAGTTCGCTGGGTTATTACCGGTTCTATTTACGACAATCCGTATCTTGACCAAGCAGCTATTGAAGACTTCTTAAACACTCTCACCGAGGACGAACGCTCTTGCCGTATTTCCGGTATTCCACTTTATCTTGCTGGTTTAGTTTATAAACAATTTAAACGAGATGTACACATTCTTACGCAAGTACCCCAAGATTGGAAGAGTTACTCACACCCGCCTGATAATTACACAATCCACGTATCAATCGACCCTCATCCTCGAACCCCTCACGCAGTACTCTTTGCTGCCGTATCCCCTACGGGAACAATCTACATCTATGATGAACTCTGGACAACTTGCACCACTAAGGCGTTAGCTAAACAAATACTTAAAGTCATATCAGGGCGAAACGTTTTTCATAAGCTAATCGACCCCATGGCGTTTATAATTGACCAGCGTAATAACACCTCTATGGCTAACGATCTAGCCTCTGCCGGTCTTATTGGTTTCGAGAAAGCGGCAAAAGACCTTAAACGTGGTATTCCCGCAGTACAAGACATCTTCGACACTCCCGGTGCAATCTACGTTGTTCCCACCGTTCGTACTTTTCTCTGGGAAATAAGTCGTTGGGCTTGGGCGGATAGACATGGCGTACCAACCAACAAACCAGTAGATAAAGACGATCACATGATGGAGTGCCTTTACCGCCTTGTTTTAGCCGGTATGATTCATATTGACTTTACCGACACTTCTAGTTCAATACCAGAAGAGACCATGAGTGGATCGCTTGCACCTCTTGGCAATGACTTTGGAAGTCTAGATCAAGAAATGATATAGTGCAAACGAGATGTTTAATTGGAATAGAATTTTCTTGCTTAGTGAAGATAACAGTGATAACCTATTTGAAATTTAAAAAATATGCCAAGTGAAAATGCAGCAACTTATACGTATACTGGAGCAGGAGCCGACATTCTCGAGTTTCCTTCGCTCAACTTTATACTAACAACAGACCCTGTGCTCGGAACAAACATTCCAGGAGTTCCTGACGGTCCGTATAATCAGCAATTGTGGAAACTTTTGCAAAATGATTTTAACCTCGCGGCTTTCTTAAACAACTATTTTGTGCGAACATATGGTGTGTCTGAGTCAGTTGCTCAAGACGCTGAAGACCCAGTGGTTCTTCCACTTCCAGGTGCCCCAGTTTCTCCCGCAGACAAAGTGATGCACATGTTGTTTACGCAAGATGCGGAAATCACCTATCGGTTTAACGGAACCTCAGGTCTCTGGGAAGAACTTGGACGGAGGGACAAACCGTATACGACTGTGGTACATTATCGCCGGAAATTGGTTCTTCCAGTTGTAGAAGGTGATAATAACCTTGTGTTTGAAATTCCTACCGAGGACGATAATGAGGTTGCAGTGGCTTACACTATTGATGATCTTAAAATCATTTATGTAAATAACCTCGATGTGCTTTCACCTGTTATTGGTGTTATTCCCGGACTTTCTGACGAAGGCGGTGGCGCTATCCGAGTGCTTTTGACTGCTGCACCTGTTGAAGACAGCGATTACGAAGTTATTGTATTGTTTGAAAAACTTGCTATTGCCTAATGGACCAAAAAATTAAATCTGAGCTAGAACAGAAAAATCCTTCAGTGTTTCATGTAGCTTTACTTGAACACTGCAAGTCACTTGTTCTGATGTCTATGACTGCCATGAGTCAATTTTATGACGAATGGGATAGTGCACAGGACGCGTATGCAGGTGTGTCACGTCAGAAAAAAGCAGACAAAACTGCGGAAGAACGTGGTGAGCCTACTCACCTTGTCGTTCCGTTGACTTATGCTCAAGTTCAGACCTTTATTGCTTTTGCTATGAATTTACTTCAGCAGCGGGAGCACTTTTTTGAGTTAGAAGGCACTGGTGAAGAAGATCACCGCTCAGCTAAGTTAGGTGAGGCTTTGCTTAATCACAACTTGGAGAAAAACAATTTCTCGCAGTTGCTTTATCAATTCCTTCTTGACATTGGAAGATTCTCTATTGGAGTTATTAAACATTGCTGGGTGAGAGAAACTCACATGGTGTGGACAAAAGAACTTGTGCCACAAGCGAGCAATCCTTTTATGCTACTAGGTAAAATGTTTGGTGCTCAAACTAAAGAAGAGTGGCAAGACGTGAAAAAAGAAATGACTTCGTATGTGGGTAATCGTCTTACTGCAATTTCACCTTATCGTTTCTATCCTGACACACGGTTGCCGCTTACTCGCTTTCAAGAAGGTGAATTTTGTGCAAGCGAAGATGAAGTAACTCGTTCTAGTCTTGTCAATAAAGAGTTTGATGGCGTTTATGCTGGTGTCGCGCACGTCCAAGATATGAAAAAAGAAGTGTGGGATAAACGCCGTGGCGACCGCTTTAATACTTTTAAACCAGCTACCACAGAAGGTCGTGGCAAAGCCACAGTAAGTAGCACGGTAATTCTTACCGAAGTACAAGTTGTTCTTATTCCTTCAGAGTTTATGCTTGGTGATGGCACTCCTATGGGTGACAGCAAGCGCCCTGAGAAATGGATTGTTACTTATGCAAACGACAACAGAATTATCCGTGCCGAGCCGCTTGGTTACGAACACAATCACTTCACCTACTGCGTTGGGCAGTTCTCCTCTGATCAACATTCTCTCATATCTGAAAGCATTAGTTCTCTTATTGGGCATTTGCAGTCTGTTATTGATTGGTTTATTAACTCTCACATTACCAACGTTCGTAAACATATTAGTAATCGTTTGGTTGTTGATACTTCTGCTATTTACTTTGAAGACTTGCGTGATCATAAAGCAGTTATTCGTCTTAAACCAGGTTTTGCAAATACAGGAGTAGACAAATACATTAAGCAACTTAATGTCTCTGATGTCACTCGTTCGCACATCACGGATGTTCAATCTCTTGTACAGTTCATGTCAATCACAACCGCAATCAGCGACAATCTAATGGGTCAATACCACACAGGTCGCCGTTCTGCTCGTGAAGCATCGAACACTTCTAACGCTTCATCCGCCCGTTTGAAAAATATAATTAAGATTATCTATGACACGGCGCTAATGTCGCTCGGTCAAGACATGCTATCAAACTCAAGAGACGGGTTGGATGAAGACACTTTTGTAACAGTCCTTGGAGACGAATTCCCAGATTGGAGTGCATATGAACATTTTACAAACAAAAACGGTGGAACCAAGGTTGCTGTTAACCGGACTCATCTTGCTGGTCGCTCTGACTTCAAGTTGTTCGATGGTACTCTACCTACGGAGAAAATCCAACAAGCTGAGACAATCGAGAAAACTCTTCTCGCTTTAATGTCCAATCCGCAGGGTCTGCCAGTTCTTACACAACTTCTTGGCTACGATCCGAAAAAACTTTTTGAAGAAGTTCTTATTCTTCGTGGTGTCAAACATCCAAAACGTTTCCAAATTGACGCTTTCCGTCAACAGGAAATTCAGCAACAAGCAATACAACAACAACAAATAGAAAACCAGAATGAACAACAACCTGAACTTGGAGGACTCCCTACCGGAGGAACAAATACAGCGCAACCTGTTCCCGCCGGACAGCCTACTTTCGAAAGTCTCCTCACTGGAAGCTAGTCAGATTCTCAAACAATTCACAGACAATCCGTTTTACGAATACTTCTGTAAAGAACTACAAAATGAAGCCGACCAAGGAGTGAAACAACTCTTTAACGGTGAATTTCCAAAAGCCGGTATACAAGGCATCTACCTCCGTGAGCAACTAGTTGGATCATGCTCTGGATGGTTAAGATTCCAAGAATTAGTAATACATTCTCAAAACCAACTAATAGAACAAATAACAAATGAGTGAAGAAACCATAGATAACGAGCCTACAGTAAGCGCAACTGCGCAGTCCCTCTTCGAGAGCGACACTGTAGATCACAGCGAACAACCGATTGTCACCCCAGATTCGGCACCAACGAATGTCGATGCTCCAGTTGAGTCTGGATCAATTCCTGATAATGTCGTGCCAGAGAATGTAGTGCCAATTGTGCAGCCGGTAGCGGTAGTGCCTTTGGTGCAACAACAGGTGCAGCCGGTTGTACAACAACAAACTCCGCAGCAACAATTTCAACCTCCGGTGGCACAGCAAGCTCCTCCGGTTAAGCAGTTTACACAGCAGGAGATTAACCAACAACTTGGAGTTTACAATGTCACCGAAGCTGATTACGATGCTATCTTTGATGTTGATGATAAACAGCAGTCAATTAAAGCACTTGATACAATGTTACAGAAAGCTGTACGTCAAGCAGTGCTGATGAGCAAAGTGTTGGTAGAGCGGGAAACTGCTAATATCGAACAAGGGTTACAACCCTATAAACAATACGCTGATAGTTATCGTGAGCAAGACTTGCAAATGAATTTTTATTCGTCACATCCGGAACTTAAAGGGCAAGATGAGTTGGTCAAAATGGTCATTACTCAAATGCAACATGAGGGACGGAAGTTCGATGATAATAAACAACTTTTCGATGAAGTAGGGAACAGAACCAAAGCCGCTATACAGCAATTTGCTGTTAATGGGCAAGGAGCTCCTCAGCCAACAGCACCGCAAACGACAGCACGTAAGCCAGCAATGGCAACGTTGTCGTCTGGAGGGCAGGCAGGACAAGCCGGTTCGGGTACACCGAAAGTGTCGGGAACTAACACAGCTAAGAATCTTTTTGGCTGAAACGTGTAAAACTAAACAAACTAAATAAACTAATAATATGGCTATTCTAGGTCTGCTCGGCACAGAGCAATTCGCAGACGAACGGTTCAAATCGGTCCGTCGGTCTGTATTCTATCAGTATCCTAACGGTGCTGCTCCGCTACTGGGTCTTCTCAGTATGCTTGATGGTGAAGTCCTCAACGACCCCGAGTTCTCGTGGTATGAAAAGCGTCTTCAAGAAAAAGTACATGCAACTTCGGTTAATGGTACTACAAGTGGTTTTTGGTATGCTGATAGTACGGGCGCTCTTGGAGCTGCTCTTGCAACTACGGCTGCTTCAAAAGTTGCTGGTACAGTTTACTGGATTAAGGTTAACAGCTTCGAGCATGTTCGCATTAACGACATTCTGAAAATCAAAGGTTTGACCATCACTGGTGGAACTGCCGACATTCAGTTGCGCGTTGTTGCACATACTGATGGTGTTTATAGTAGCACTTCGGGAGGTAATTTCCTTCGTGTTACTCCGCTGAATACAGTTACTATTGTGACCAATGATGATCCGGGTAACGATGGGCTTGAGGTTCAAGTTCTTGGTAACGCCGCTCAACAAGGTCAGACTGGTGCTGCTGAAGGTAGTTACACTCTTCCATCAACTGTTGGTAGTCAGGCGCAAATCTTTCGTACTCCTTACTCATTCACTGGCACGGCGTTGAAAACGTCTGCTAAGTTTGATGAGTCTGGTCCTTACAAAGACAAAGCTAAAGAACATTCCATGAGTCATATGATTCAAATGGAACTTCAGTTCTTGTTTGGTGAGCCAAGTAAGTCTGTTGGTGCTAATGGTCTTCCGACTTATACCACTGGAGGAGTTCTCTTCTTCATGCGTTTGTGGGAAGTTGGCGACGGCAATGTTCTTGCTGGTCAAACCAACGGTTACCACAACACCGCTGCAACATTAAATGCTGATGATAACAAACGTATTATCAATATTAATGGAAATATTAGTGAGAGTTCTCTGGACGATTACTACGAGCGTCTTTTCCGTTACACAAACAATGTGGCTAACGAGAAGATTGCGTTTGTAGGGTCTGGTTTCCTCAACGTAATGAACAAATTGTATAAAGGCAAGGTTGAACTTACGTCCGACCTTCCTCTTGGTGATACTTATGGAATGAACGTTGTCAAACACGTTTGCCCGTTTGGTACTGTCTTTTATAAGACTCACCCGCTGTTCTCACGTAATGCGTCAATGCGTTATAACGCGCTCTTTATGGATGTTCAAAACCTGAAGTACCGTTATATGCAGGATCGCGATACCGAGATTCTCAAAAATCGCCAGCCAAACAATGCTGACTACCGTGAAGACGAGTGGTTGACTGAGGCTGGACTCGAAATGCAGTATCCAGAATCGTTCATGTATATGGTCGGTGTAACTGGTACCGCATGATTTGTAACCATCTCATTTATTAACTCGAAAAAATAAAAATATGACAGGTAACAGTGCACGCACACAAAACTTGCGAAACATGACTCCCTCTATGGAGTCCGGCAAAGACGTCAAAGATACTAAAATGATCAAAGGCGAAGCCACCAAAGATTCCCTTACGGGGAAAAACGTGATGAAGGAATTCCGCACCTCCGCTCCCCCTAAAGGGAAAATGGGTGGGGAAAATACTTCCTCATAACTAACTGGATAGAATCGGGGGTTGTTTACTGGTCTTCTCACCCCCGGTTCTGTCCTTTTCTTTCTTTATTATATGTCTACTTTCAAAGAACTCAAAGATGTTATTCTAGGTTGTGCTTCTCGTGCAAACTCTAGTTTTCAAGCAGGTGCGTCCAATTTGGTCGACATCGCGATTAACAACGCAGTTATTCACGCTCAGCGTAATCAAGATTTTGAGTGGAACAAAGGGACAGTTACAATGGCTTGTAGTCCAAAAGGGTCGATTGACACCGTGTTGGATGAAGCAGGCGAAGCGGTTAAGATTAAAAGAATCATTAAAGCGTATGGAACAGCGGTTCCTACTGGCGATTATGATTTGTCTATTCCGTATTTGTCAAAGGTGAGTCAGATTGGTGACAATACCAAGGCTCGTTTAAATCTTACTCATGTTGATCGTGACACCTCGCGTGTTATTCATCAGGGTAAAGTGGTGTATATGTCACCTAGTCCAGGTGATGTTTACACTTTATATTTTGAAGCAGTTAAATGGTTACCGCGGTTAAGTCGGGATAATGATACTAATTTTTTATTCGACTACGCTTTTGACTATTTACTCTATCGCTCCATTGTGGAGTTGAATTTTTATGTTCGTGAAGACGAGCGATTTAATGTTACTAAAGACATGATCATGAGCGCGTGGCAAAGTGTCATCGCTTGGGATGCAAGTCTTATTTCACCAACTGAAACCGAAATCGAATTATGAGTAATTTAAATGAATTAGATGTGTCGACTCCGCTAAATGGCGAGTCTGTTGCAATTATGGCGGCAGAGATTCGTAATCTTAAAACGATTCTTAAAAATGTTATTTTGGCTGCGCATAAAAACGATGGTAGTTTAAAACCATTTGAGAATAATACTATTGAAGTAACCAATATCACAGCAGGATCGGTTACAACAGAAAAGTTAGCCGATGGATCAGTAAACGAGGATAAACTTATTGATGACTCGGTGTCAACACCAAAGTTAGCTAATGAAAGTGTTACAACAGAAAAACTGGCTAACCAATCGGTAACAATAGACAAAATAGCACTTAACGCTGTTGGTACAAATCAACTTAAATCACATCCAAGTGAGAATACTGAGCGTGGCGTAGAAACTGATAACATTAAAGACCTTGCAGTCAATAATGCTAAAATTAGCGACGTGGCTTTGGAAAAACTTACAGGCGGTGCAAATGACCAGTTCTTGTTTAAAGTTGCTGGGGCTTGGGCTGCTGTTTCTGCTGGCGGTGCTTTAGTATATAATGTACTTACAAATCAGTTTGATCTTGGTTCACTGATTCAAGTCGCTACCTTTGGAGATGTTAAAACCTCAGGAGCCTCTGGTGGAACAACAACTGCTAACACTTGGGTCACAAGAACGCTTGGTGAGATTTCTGACCCAGACAATATTATGACTTTTTCTGGTAATTCTTTTAAACTTAAAACAGGTAATTACCTTTTTTACGCTATTGTTCCAGCAAGTCATGTTGACAGAAATCAAGCCTGTCTTTTTCTTAATCCAAATACAGCACTAACGGATAATAGAATTGCACTTTACGGATCTTCTGAGTATACTTCAATAGCAACCGTTAATGGTCATTCTATGATTTGTGGTCTTCTTACGGTACTTGATGAGGACGATGTTTATAGTATTAAACACTACTGTAGCATTAGTTCTACGGTTAACGATCTTGGACACCCTGCGTCATCTATTATTGACCCGCTTCTTCCAGTTGGTGCTCCTGCACCAGTCGAAATTTACACACAAGGATTTTTAGCAAAACTTAGTTAATGGGCAAAAAAACTTACAACGGTAGAGAGAACATTCATACTGGTCTCTCTGGTCTAAAAGACGACAATAAGTGGTCCGATATGCTGAACTTTCGTTCGGTTAATCGTCGTACTACTGCAATCAATCGTAAGTTAGAAATGTTTCAGCGTGACTGTGGTTTGCACTCTCTCTTTCGCGGTTATGATAATCGTATCTATGCTATCGGAAGTAAATCGAGCTTTGGTTTTATAGCAGGTGAGGATACTGAAAAAAGTAACTTTAAATTGTGGAGAGTAACTCAGCGGTATAATTCGCCTCGCAATGAAAGAAGTCCTAGTACGCAAACTTTAACAATTCGAGGAAATTACACTGGCTCACAGGCAAAGCGTATTCGCGTTGTGTTTGTTAAAACAAAACTTGATGGTATAGGTATGGATAATTTAACAAATTTATGATCTTTTCACCAGACAGAATTCATACAGTCCAAATAACCGCTGAGGAAACTTTTATTCCTATTGGTGACGGACTAGAGGTATATTTCCCGCCGGATGCACAGAATGGTGACACGTGGGATTTGTTCATCACGCCGTTTAAGACCGAGCAGCCTTTGGTAACTGCGTTATTGTCAGAGCAAGTGTTTCTTTCTAGTAAGAGAGAAATTCTTAGCCAGTTACACAAAAATCTGGTTATAGCAAATAATAACACCGATGGTAATTTTTCTTTTCCAACAAAGCAAGATCAGTCAATCCAAGACTATCGGACAGAAATCTTAGTTCAATTTTTCAATCATTTATTCCTTGTTAAAGGTAAAACAGTTTACTGGACAGACCTTGATCGCTACCTTAACTGGTATCCTGATACAAACAATGAAGCGGACTTTCGTGAATTAGAAGGTGAGAATGACGATGCAACAGCTCTTGTTCGTGTTAACGATGTTCTTTTTCTTCACTTTCCACAAGCCATTTACTCTATTGAATATATTGGTAAACCAACAATCGTTCGCATTCTCTCTCGCAGTCAAGGCACCGGAGCAATTAACCCTCGAGCTATTGCCGTTCACCAGTCAATACAATACTTCCTTGGTCTTGACAACTTTTACCTTTTCTCTCCTGAGTCCGGCGTCAAAGCAATAGGCGCGGAAGTCTGGAAAGGCTTCGTAGCCTTTTGCACTGACTTTTCCAAAGTCTGGTCTTACGTTGACATCATTAATTTTGAAATTTGCTGGGTGTTTGAAGATCGCATTCTAGCTTTTAACTACCGCGAAGGTCATTGGACAAAAATGTCCTCTGAAGGAATCGTGGCACACACCTCTACCGGCTGGATCAACAACCTACAGGTAATCGAACAAGGCGTTGAGTCTGAATCAATTATTGATACGGACAAATTTGCCGGATTGGAGAATTTGTGGGTGACAGCCGATCGGGTGTGTAGAGAGATGAGACTGACAGATAAGGTTAGTGGAGCATTTACAACGGAAACACCTTATTTGATTAGTGATAATTTTACTTACGGAGATATTTTTCGGATTAAGACAGTGGATGTAATTACGTTTGATTGTCGATATGATAATTTATACGATGGAATTCGTGTGTATATTAGTGCACGGGAGTTTGTAACTGATCGAGTGGTATGGAAAGAAGTAGGGGTATGGAGACAAAGGGGACGGACAAAACAATTGGACTTTCCAGGTGTTGCGGGCAGAGTGTTTAAGTATAAGTTTGAGCTTGTACCGTTTGATAATAAGAGCGATGGGTTGCGGTATTTTAATGAAGGGCAGGATGCTGATGGTATTGGAAAAGATACCAATGACGGGTTTTATTATTTTGACGGAGACAAGGAAGAGAATCGAGCACGTCAAGTGCAGTATTTCGATGGACAGATTACAAGTAATAATATGATTACTGAGACTTTTGGGTATTTTGAAATTAACGCTTGGGGTGAAGTGATGGATATGCCAGTAAATGTAGGACCAGAAAAATGACAACACAAACTAATATAACACTAAAGGAGATAACGACTTTGCAGGAGTTACTCAGTATTATGCCTTTTATGCTAGAAGGTTATGATGCAATGAATCGTAAGCAAAAGGTGTTTGATGTGGACAGAGAAGGCTTTGTTAAGACGTTATTTGGAGTGATAAATACTCATGAGAAAAACGTTATTGGTGTGGCGTTTGATGGTATTGAGCCGGTAGGTTATGGGGTTGGCTTTGATGATACTCCGACTTATGGGACAACAAAATCTTTTTTACTCTGGGCGCTTTATGCGAAACCTGAGTATAGCAAAACGGTCGGACCTATGATTTTTAATGGTGCTGAAGAGTGGGCTAAAGAACATGGGTATAAAAAATTAAACGCGTATAATGCAAGGTTTTCTGGAGCGAGCTTCCGCTTGTTTGAGAAAATTTTTGGTATGCGTAGATCACAAATTAAATTTACTAAAACAATATGAGTGCAGGAGGAAGTAGCGGTAGCAGTGATAGCAGGTTTGAACGGAAAGGTTCGGCGTCTACGTCGAGCTTTCGTACGTTAACCGATGATCAAAATAACAAGTTTAATACGGCGTTTTCAGCAGTACAGCCTAATGGGGCTAATGCGGCTGTTGATCAAGTATTGAGTAATAGAATGTCAGGTAGTGTGGGGAATACTCCTCATCAGGCTAACTTAAATAGTTTGCTGGCAAGCACTACGCCACAAAGTCCTATTGTGGGTAATGAAAGTCTAAAAGCTCAGGCAGCGGTTAATCCGTATGGGAGTGATTACGATGTTAATACTTTTAATCGTTACGCTACTGAAGTGGGTAAAGCTCAGAGTCAGGTACGGAGTGGTCCGGCTATGACACGGGGTGGTACTGCGGCGCAAGGTTTTGCACAAGCTGAGGTTGCTAACGATCTGGGTATGAATAGAGAGCAAGTGCTTACTGGTAATAGACAAGCGGATGCTCAAGTTAGTCAGGGGGCTGGTGGCTTGTTTGGACAACTTCAAGCAAGTAGAAATCGTGATGCATTGAGTGGAATTGGAATTGGTCAACAGAATTACCATGCAGTTAATAGTGATCAGATGAAAGCATCACAAATTGCTAGTGAGCGAACGAAAATGTATCTAGATTTGGTACCGACGTTTACTAGTTTGGCTAGTGTTATGAATGGCACAGAGACCAATGACTTATCTGGTCGAGGCGCTCAGACTAGTTCTAGCATGGGTGCTGGAGTTAACTTATGTTGCTTTATCTTTATGGAGAGTTATAATGGGTTGCTTCCTTGGTATGTTAGAGCATATCGCGATGCACACGCTGCGGAGAATACACAGCGTAGAAACGGTTATATTAAAATGAGCAAGTGGTTAGTGCCTGCGATGAGAGTAAGTGAGGGTGCTCGGACGCTGACTAACTACTTGCTCGTTAAACCACTTACAAGTTATGGAAAATGGAAATTAGCCGATGGTAAACTAGGATGGGTGTTTAAGCCCGTTGTTTGCTTTTGGTTTAAAGTTTGGGAATTAACAGGAAAAAAATAAATTATGAATCCACTAATGCTATTATCGTTATTATCAGGAAGTCAGGGAAAGGAAGAGGAAAAACCTATTCTCGGACAGGAATCTATGCAAATAGGTCAACAGGCGCAGGCGGCGCAGTTTAACATGATTGACGACATGATGAAGAACGGTGCTCCTGGAAGCGAAGTTGGAAAAAATAATTTTGCACAAATGAAACCAGTGGGTCAAACGCAAACAGCGGACTTTTCTACACCGATTGGTGGAGGTAGTCCTATGGTGCTGCCGGATAACAGTCCTATGGATTGGAATCAGTCACAATCAGATGGTGGTTATGTGGGTCAACAAGGTAGCCAAGGCGGTGACCCACAACAACATTTAGCGCAGAAACAGTTTAACCAAAATCAACAAGCGTCTGGAGGAGGTGCTGGTAATATGTTGAACCTTACAGGGACTGTGAAAGAACCTAACGCTTTTTTACGTATGAGTCAAGGGTATACCGGCGGCGGTATGCTGGGCGCTCTTGGTATGTTGCTAACTGATCCTAAGACTATGAATCCTGCGTTACAGAAAAAACAACAACCACAACAATAATAAAATTATGAGTGAATATGGACAAATGATTGCGCCTTTTAGTGCACCGGCTAGTGGCGGACGCGGAGTGTTAGATTTCGTAAACGACTTTCTTTCTGAACAGCAGCGCATGGCACTGTTGGATGAGCAAGCCGGAACAAAACGAGCAACACAAAATTCTTTAAATACTCAAAGTGGTTATGACCAAGGGGTCGATCCATTCTTGATGCAAGACTTTACTGGAAAACAGAACGAACAAGGGTATAAGAAAACAGCTTTTAATAACACACAAGCGGACAGACAAACGCAGTTGAGTTATATTGAGAATCTTCTTGGTGGTCTTCGGGAGCAACCCGGGTACACTAACGATCCTTTGCTAGGTAGTATACTTAAAGGCGGCAATTCTATTGACGCGGTTAATCAGTTTATGGGGCAAGCTGGTGAGGATCGAAAAGAAGTTGGTGCTATGAATCGGGCTGTGGCGGGAAATACTAGCCAAGCACGAAGTGCTATGGCACTTGCGGAGTATAAAGCGCAGTTGGATGCACAACAAAAGCAGAGTGATTTGCAGGTGTTTATGGATGCTATTTCCTCTGGTAATCGTCTTCCATTGCAAAGTCGCACTGCTATGAAAGCCGCTGAAAGTGGTGATAGCGAAACTGTGCAGTCGATGTTTAGTCAAGCTCGGGGAGACAAAACGTTTGATGAGAATCAAGTTCAAAAAGCTAAGCAACAAGAACAAAATGACATTGAATCGCAGAAGTTACGCGAACAATTTGCTATTATAAAAGGCGAGAAAAGTATTCCAGCGGATCAAGAAGCCGCTCGTAGGTCAGACGAAATTTACAGAAACTTACCTCCGGGAAGTGTTAGTCCATTAGGTGGGATGTCCGAGCAGGGCATACAACAGAAGTTTGAATCTTTAAGACAAAAGGAAAAAGAACAGACAAAAGAAACACAACGAGCATTTTCAACAGCCGGCGAATCGGTTCTTGAGGTGATACTAAAATTAATTGAAGGAGCATCTAACGTTAAAGGATAATGAATAAGTACAAATTTGATCAAATACAAGCTTTTCACGATCAGGCTAATGAGTTGGGCAGTCCTTTAGGTAAATTAGACCTAAAGGACTTTGCCGCGCAAATGCAACGTACCGATCAGCAAAATGATTGGTCAGAAGGACAGCTGCCTGATAATTTTGTTACTAAGTATTCTAGAGGTGTTGACAACCTTATGGAGGTTACGCAGTTACCGCAATTAGCGGGACAAGGCGTAGGCGCACTTGGTTCTGCCGTCGACAGTTTGATTGGAAATGAGGAGCAGAAGTATGAGCAAATTGGTCAGGACGTGGGACAGGCTCTCCCTCGTGCTACTGCTGGTATGTTAGCTGCCGGTCTTGGTGTAGGCGCTACACTCGGTACTGGTGGACTTGGTGCTGGCATCGGTATTCCGTTGGCTGCTGCTGGGGCTGCGGATTTGTATGCAAAAGGTTATTCGGATACTGGTTCTAAAACTGCTGGTGCTTTACAAGCCGGATTGGGTCTTGCTGCTCCAGGTATTGGAGGCGCAGGTGTTAAGCTGGGGTTGAAAATGCTACCTAAGGCGCTGGCTGGTAATACGTTGGCTAGGTTTGGCGCTGCTGAACTTGGACAGGAAGTTTTGTTCAACACGGCTATGGCAGGCTCACAAGCTGTACAAGGTGAGAATCCTTTAACACCTGAGAACTTATTTGCTAACCTTGCAGGAAGTCTTGCGGCACAACCGCTCTTCATGCGTCAGTCGTTTAAACATGCGAAAGCTGGTGCGGCTCATGCCAGACTGGAAGCTAGTAGACCTGAGGCAGGTGAGGTCGATATTCATACACAGCTCATTCCAACCGACATTAAAGTGTTGCAGGAGAGCGGATTGGACTCAGCGGAATTCTTTAACTTCTTGGTTGGAAAGAACGATGAGGCTATTGCAAGTACATTGGACAATCTTGGTATTCCTAGTACGGCTAAACAAAAAGCCACTGCTATGGAGCATTTGAAAGATGTCATGCGTATGGCAGGATTTAAGGATGGTACGGAGGTTAGTTACGAAACTCTTGTGAGGGCTGATAAAGCACGTGGTCAGATTAATAAAGCCGCGGGGTTAGCACCTGAGCAAGCACAAGTAATGCTTGAACGTGCTGGAAGAATTCTGGGTGAAGAACCGGACAATTTGGTTACGTTTATGAATCTGGTCAAGGCGAACAATGACATGATGGCGAATGAAAGTGCGCCGGTTATTGAAATTCCTAGTGCGTCACAGAGAGGGAAGATTCAGAAGAAGTTGGCACGTGAAGCTGACGTTAACGCAACGCGTGAGCAGATGGAAGGTCAGCAACGTGTGGAGAACGAGCAGGTGATTAGTACTGGACGCCGTAGTAAAGTCAACCCACGTGCGTTACAAGATCGCTTAGGTGCGCCTGAGTTCCAACGCAGAGCAGTTGACGATTCGCCTGTCGGCGGGGAGGTGTTTAGGTTTGTGAAAAGCAATGTGCTTACCTCGGATGGGAAGATTAGTCGTATTGGTACGACTGATGTTGCGGTTGATGGAAGTATGAATCAAACACGATTCCGCAAGACGAGTCAGATGCCTGATGAAATTTTCGAACTTACGAAACAGGTCTATCCTGAGGCGTTCGATGGAGAGAATGTGAATGTTCATAAGTTACAAGAACTTGAGAAAACTCGTCCGATGTTTGAGACTCATGTGTATGGGCAGGATGGACAAGCTAGTCCTATTAAAGCAGAATACGATCAAATGACTCACGAGTGGTTTGATAATTTAACTGAAAATCAGAGAGGTATGGTTAGATCTTATGTTGATGAGGGCGGTTACAAAACGGCTATTGATCCTCAGGGAGTTAGAGATTTCTATCAACAGCTGGATATAGATTTAGGTAAGTTAGAACAGTATATGACTTTACATAAGCAGTTAGACGCTGATCCTATGGCTGGTTCAGGACCTAGAGCAACAGAGTATTACAACTCAATTTCCCCATTCGATACAAAACAGTATCCTGTGGTAAGGATTGATGTTACTGTGCCAACAGTAAAAACACCAGAGCTTGTAAGAGCTGACGGTTCAGTCGTTCTCGGAGATAAAAAAAGTTCTATTAAATGGCGTCAAGACAACCTTCATGAAAACCTTCCGAACACACTCGGCTGGGCAATGGTTCAATTTGTTCCGCATCCAGAGACTGGCGAAACTGTGATGTTTGTTGCGGAGCAGCAGAGTCGGTGGGGGCAAGACAAAGCGAAGAACGACAAGTTCCTCAAAGCTAGACCTAAACTAGGCGAGTCTACTTTCCCTAATCATCCACTCCTCGAACACCAACACAAACTTGTCCTCAAAGCCGCGATGGAAGAGGCACGTAAGAGAGGTGTTACGAAGATGGTGGTGAGCGATGGAGAGACTGCGATGATGACTGAGAGGCATGATACTGCTGCTGAGGTAATTCACCCTGCCGATAAACTAGGCTGGTGGAGAGCTGTTGATGTACCGCTTCAAAATGACCTCAACGGTACTCGCTATTACAGAACACGTGAAGAAGCTCAAGCGCAAATCGACGATTTCAAAAAATGGGCTAATCCACAGTACGAGTTAGAAGTTAAGCAACTAACGCAAGCCGATGTAACTCCAAAAGTCGAACAAGCCGGAGGTATGCGCCAGCACTACGATAGCGTTCTACAATCCGCAGCATCTAAGATGACTGGCAGTAAAGGGGAGAGTGCTGATTTGGGTATTCACAAAAATGCTCCAGAACGTCCTACTAACGAACAATTTTATGTTATGGATGCTGGTGAAGTATCTCTGCTTAAACAAGCCGGACGTCCTGATGAACAAAGATTCACTGGACCTACTGCCAGAGAAGACGCGCGTGCTGCACGTGATCGTCAGAACTCACTTGGTTCACCTGTCTTTAAAGAAGCAGACGGCACACCCAAAGCTACCGCCACCGGTAAGCTATACGATATCAACTCCGACCTTCTCGACCGCGTTCAATACAGTCGTTCGGGCGATAAACCCCACACCGCTGAGTCTCTTCAAGCTCGCTTACAAGACAACCTAGACCTCGAAGGTAGTAACTACTCTCGTGCTATGCTTCGTCTTGGTCAACAGCTCAAAGGAGAACTCAAAGGACGTGTGGAACGTGCTCAGCCAGGTTTTGTAGAATCCGCCGAAACCTTCGTACGGAACTCCCTCGAGCGCCAGGGTCTTGCCCCAGAGCTTGTTGAACAACATGTTAAACAGGCAGTTCGTATCGTCGAAAAACTCGGGATTAATCCCAATTCTAAAGTCAGCGATCTGCAAGACCCTAACGTGGTTGGAGCAGTTAAGAAAAGTATGGGTACTGATGCTGCTCGCGAACTCACCGGAAACAATCAAGTTCTCGGAGTTGCAGTAGGCGATCGCACCGGCAAGACCACAATCGGTGTCGATCCTAACAGACGTCCATTCGAGGTCATCCAGACTCTAATCCACGAAACCTTGCACGGAACAGTCAACACCTTCAAAGCCTTTAAAGACCTTGGGCTTGACTCCTTCCGCATTAAACACTACGACGACGCTGTCACCTACGCAGACTCTCTTACCCCCGAAGTCCGTGCAGACATGATTCGCCGTGCATACGCCGATCTGGGCGAAACTGGCGCGCACTCAGAAGGCTCTGCCAAGTACGCTTCCACCTCCGGAAAAGAAACCGCTATCGAGATGGCGTCGATCTTTGCACTCAAGGCAGACCAGTCCGCTGCAAAAGTCCGCGAGACTCTTCGCTACCTCCCAGAACCTATGCGGGAGTTCATTATCACAACCATGCGCACCATGAAAGAACTAGGAGACGCCATCGGTACTCTCCTAAACTTCAATGGTAAAAGTGGGAATCAAGATCTGATAAGGTTCAATAAGAATCTTGCGGAGCTAATTAAACCTGATCCGATTGTGGAGAAGGCGAAGGTGATGCTGGCTGGAGCGACAAATGCACGTGGAATGGTTGAGACTAATGCCGGACTTTACAAGACAGAATTTCAAAGAACTGTACCTGCGGTCGAAGAGTTTGTAGCTGGGACGCAAGAAGCTGAAGGTGCTATGAAACCTATGGGCTTCCTTCAACGAAATGTGGCTCAGCATCAACAGTCTGCGAGTAGTCCGATGTATAGAATTAAGATTCCTAGCTATGGTGAGGCGATTGGATTGTTGACAACAATGACAGCTAAGGCAAAGTCGTATAAGAATACTTTGAATCGTGAATGGTTCGTAGAGGTGACAGGTGGAATGCAACGTGACCTGAGAGTATTGCCTGATAGCAAATTGACTCCTAAGGATTTAATTCGGAAGAATGAGTATTTGAGAGTGCAAAACAGTCCGAAGTTGACTGGTCTGGTAAGTGAGATGTATAAGCTGAGTAATAAACTTACTGAGCGGGCTGCTAAGAATGTACTTCCTTATCCGGATTTGAATGATCCGTTCATGGTGGATTTGTTGAGCAAGTTTAGTCCAGAGGATCAAGCTGCGGTCAAGACAGTATATCAGGCTGATGTGGCACGGAATAAACTGGCAGGAGAGTTGGAGATTGACGCACGGTATAAGAGCATTGTGCTCGATGTCGCGACGATCTTTCGCTCGAGCGGTGTGCCGCATAAGGATGCAAAAAACACTGCGCATAATTTGATCAACAGGTTGAGTCAGAATACTGAGTTAACTGTAGATGAACTTGCTATGCCTGGTGTGCAAAAGGCTGCTAGCTATTGGAGTCGGGTTGGTCCTAGCTTTCAAGAGTTTGTGCAAAGTAGGGATAGACCGTACTTTAGTGAGATGCGTACTGGTCAGTATTTGATTAGGTATGAAACTGGTGAGGTGAACGATGAGGGCGTTGTGGAAACTGATGTTCGTTCGGCTAACTCAAAACAGGAGATGAAAGCTATTTTACTTGATCTGAAGAAGAAAGGATTAAGACAGTCCGGAGAAGTTATCGACCGTAAGAATAAAGAGTATAGCGAGTTTGATGTGTTGCCAACCTATCTTATTGAACGGGCAAGGAACTTGGAGAACGAGAGGTATGAGGCACTACTTGCTGCTGCCGAACCGGAATTGGCGAAACGCTTCAGGGAAGTTTATGTCGGCGGCGAGGCACTGGCTGAGCAAGCGGCAAATCGTAAGGGGAGTAGCAATGCTCGGAAGTTTACCTCAGGAAGAGAACATATCAATATGTTAAATAACCAAGAGGCATACATCAATATCATGTCGAATAAGATTAGTCGGCAGGTGCAGAGAGCTGAATTCAACTGGCAGATGAAACACGAAGATTGGAAACAAGATCCAAGGTTGCTGACAGAAGTACAAGAGTTTGGGCATAATGTGTTAAACTCAGGCGTGCAGAAAATGCAAGGTATGAGAACTGCTGCCATTGTAAGTGCAATGGGATTCAATGTCAGCAGTGCGCTAATTGACGCTACCCAACCGTTGACAATGGGTGTTCATATGGCTGCCGCAGAAGTGGGTCATGCGAAAGCTTATCGGTATGTGGCAGATGGTTATATTGAAGCGTTTAGACCAACGATTAAAGATGCCGAATTTGGTGCAATTCTTTCACGAGCAGACCGAGAGGCGTTGTTGATCACTGGGTCACGGATGGAAGACTTTGTGACAGTAGATGATATTGCTAGCTTTAATTTGTCTAGGCAAGGCGATGGCGCCGACTTGGTTGGACTTGATGGCGCGTTGACTAATCATCAGTTTATCGCCGGAAAGGTTAATGATATGTTCAAGCAAGCCGTACATGTGGGAGTCAAAGCTGCCATGTTACCTACAAGCTTCTCCGCACAGGTGAATAATAAAACCATGCTTTATGTCGGATATCGGACAGGAAAGGCTAAAGGACTTAAAGGCGATGCATTGTACGACTTTGCGAGAAACATGATGCAGGTGACGAATGTCGGTGGCGGACGTGCTGCGCAGAGTAGCTTTAAGTTGAAGGCAGGACAGGCAAACGAAGCGGTGAGCATGGCGACGATTTTGACCAATTATCCTATTGCTGCGTTTAGTCAAATGTATGGAAGCTATCGTAGTATGCTGAAGTCAAGTGGATTAAATCCTGCACAGAGAAAGGTAGCTGGTAAGGTGTTTGCCGGACAGGTGCTGACACAGTTTGCCTTTGCTGGTACACTAGGCTTTGGACTTGACGCGCTGTTTGAACTGAGTAAAGAAGCCTTTGGTATTGACGCTGAAGGTGCTATCAGAGAAAGTCTTGCGAAGATGGATGAATCCGGAACATTGGGAGATGTATTTCTCAACGGTGTAATGAATCAATTAACGCAAACGGACGTTGCCGCAAGGTATTCCTTAAGTGGCGTTGGTGGATTTAATGCTTACACTGGCTTTGATGCTAAGGGTATCTTTGGTGCAACAGGAAGCTTCTGGACAAACGTGGCAAGACTGCCCGGTGAGATTACGGATAATGTGCCGTTGAGTAAAATGGGCGTTGTGCCTAATGGTGTAAAGAAAATGCTTGGAGCTACCGAGGATACATTGACGGATAAAAACGGACAAACACTGATTGATCCGACGAATGTCGAGCGTATGAAATACTTCATGGGGTTCAGACCGAAACGTATGAGTGATGTACAACATCAGCGGGAAGCCACTCGCACTGCCGATGAACTCTTTCAAAGAGAACGTGCCAGGGATTCAAAAGAACTTATGGAGATGATTTCTGCTGGACAGATTGATCAGGTGATGACAAAGGTTCAGTCTGAAGTTGCCGAAGAACTTTCGGTTAAACAATCGCACGGGTATAACGAGCAAGCTTTGGACAAAGAAGCCAAGAAAATGGTGCGGGAAAGATTGTTAGGACTAATTCAATCTTCGGTGGCTAAAGAACTACCGCTCGATCCTTTACGAGATGGGTTGACTGGATCAGCTAAAGCACGCTCACAAGCGTCAGAGGCTTTCGGCACTAGCCGTATGCCAAGGGCGTTGGAGAGTAAAAGACTAGCTATGGAAACCGATCTAATTAAAGACTATAAACTAACACCGAAACGAGGTACGACAAAAGCGATCCAACTTACCAAGGCAGTTGACGAACTTATTAAAGTAAATCCATCAATGTCTCGCCAAGAAGCGACCGCTTTTGTGAAAGAAAAGTTAAGAGGTATGAATTAGAAATTGATTCTCACCAGAAAGACGAAAATAGGCAAGCGCGGAGGGTAAAGAATTCTCTGGCTTGCCTATTCCCGCGCCTACGTTGCCCTTTCTAGCTCTCTTTAGGGTAGCAGTGGGGTAGATGCTTCACCGAAAATTGCCCTCGCCCGTAGGGGCATTACAACGTTACTATTTTTCATGGTGCCATCGACTAAAATTAGGGTGGCGAAGTTTCCCAGAATCGAACTTCTTTTTATAATGCGCAACAAATACTTTGCCAAGATACACCTCTTTCTCGTCCCAGATTTCTTTTCGCAGATAATCACTTAGTCCTCCACCCACTGAATGAGAGACGCCAGAAGAGCATCTTGCCTCTAGTGCGCCGAGAGTGCCAGCATGTTTTCCTTTACCTTCGGAAAAACCTACAATGGTTAGGTCAATCTCTGCGGCATACTTTGCTCGAAGAAGTGTTTCGTTCCACAACTGTCGACCAGATCTGAACACAAGTCCTTCTAGCATTTTAGTAACCACTTGCATATCCCAAATGCGTTGTGCACTACTGATTGGATAGTTATCTACAATGATCCATTCTTTTGGAACACGGTGGGCGAGAAAGATTCCGCGGAGTTTTTTATAGCGCACGGCATACGGGTCGTCAATAGCACCGAGTAAGTCAAATACGAAGAACTTTCCTTCGCGGTTGTATTGCTTAGACCACTGTGAACCGTACATAAGCTCGCCAATATACTCGCCCGGTTCTATTCGACCGATCTTCATGCGCTCAGTTTTCTTGATGAGTCCGTTGCGGGAGTAGTAGGTAACGTTTCCTATCCCGTCCACCACGGCTTTGCACCAAATTCCATCGTACTTGACCTGACACATTTCGTACTTGTGAGGATCAACTTCTGATATAGTTACGTCTTTGTATTTTTGTCTCATCTGATTAATTGTAAGTGAGGTTCTGCTGAGCCGGTGGTCTTTGCCATGACTCGTTTAATTTGTCGGGTGGCTACGAGGTGACCAATGATCTTGGCAATCTCGGAGATGTCGGCTTCGCGGAATAGCTGAGTTTTAACAAAGCGTTCGGACACTAAGCCGTCTTGTGTGGATTCGAGAATTTCGAGAAGTTTATTTCCGATGCCAAAGAGTTCGTTGCGTCCTACGCCTTTGAAGACCTTGGGAATGTTTTTCTCGATAAGGTCTAGGAGTTTGATACTAGTCTTCATGTGAACAATGTCGAGGGTGGGAACACCTGTCTCCCATTCACTCGCCGAAATTAACATTGCGATTTTTAACATTTGCACATGGACTGAATTAAACCAACCAGATAGCAAAGGGTCTTCGGGTTCTTTGAGTGTTTCATACCATGTGACATAGAATTCTTTCGCTCTAGTACCCCACGCATACGGTCCTTTGAGGTGGAGTAGACGTTTAGCTTTGGCAACAACACGTTCCCAGGCGTCTTCCATTTCTTTGTTAACGGAGGGCAGGGCAATCCGCAATGGTTTACCCGTGGCATCCTCCGCCCTTTGTTCGTATACGAAAATCGCACGGCGTGAAAAACCACCAGAGATAACGTCGTCTTTGAGTTTAGACGTGATCCAAGCCGGCACGGTACAACCAAGTAGTGTGAGGTACGGCATAGGTAGGGTGTCCACTCCTTTGCCTTTTGTTGCGTTGACGAACATTTCTTCATCGTAAATAGTAGTAAGGAAGTCTAGCATATGACCGGCGTTGGAACTGCCGACGAATTGTGAAAGTTCGGTGACGAATACCGACATGGGTGTGTATTGAAATTTAGAATTATCGTCGTCGATTGGTTTAAAGTGAGCTGGCACTTGGTCTTTTTCCACGGTGCACAGCTTCTGACTTTCACCCATTGACTGCACGAGTGCCTCTTTGGTCTGGCACTCTGCACTTAATGGTACTTGATCGCCTAGCTCACGTAACAACCGCTTTGCGATAGACATTGCGGTGGTCTTTTTTACACCAGGTTCACCAGTAAGGATAACATACAGATTAGGACGTATAGTAAATAAGCCAAGGTCAAGCCAAACACGACTAGACACGATACTAGATAAAGCCACCAGAGAAGCGTACAAGTGAAAGCTCTTAGGTACTTCGTTGTTTTGGGTAAGAATTTCATAATCTCGTAGGAAGGAACTCATTTGATTTCTAGTGTTATTGTGTGGGGTTGCTTGGTCATGTCGACGGTGTAGGTTACTACATTAGTCCTAGCGTCCGACCCGACTACTTTACGTAGCCGAGTCAGATAGTATGCTAGTTCTTCTAATGTAAGTGTCTCAACCTTTTTCGTACTCTTCGCAGTCGATGTCGGGTTCTTCTCCATATACAATTTTGTTAGCGTGTTCGAAGTCGATAAGTTCTTGACCTTCAAGTTCTGCAAGCAGATCGACGAGATTGGCGGGTTGATAAGACGGAGACTTGACAGCCTTACCTATCGAATTTGTTACTAGCCAGCGGCGTTCTATGGGTAAGTTATCGACTGGAATCCACAACGCCGCACCGTAACGCTTAAGCAATTCGCGGTCACGAATCTCTGCGTCAGTCCACAACTTAGTCATATTACTCTCGTGCACTCTGCGAAAGGCAACAGGGAGAATTAGACTAAGTCCGAACCGATGTGCGTTTCCAAACGTTACATAGAGCTGATCGCAAAGTGCATCGAGCATTTCTACCACATCGACCTTTACAATGCCCATATCGTCAGGAGTGCCGAGAGCATCTTCCATCTCATGAACTTCTTCCTTCGCTAATTTGACCGATAGTTCAGCTAATGCCTCAGGGCAATACTTCACAGGCTGCCTGCTTTTCTTTTGTTGAAATCGAGACATGAACGCCTCGACTTGTAATAGTTGTTTTATCATATTGTTTATTTGTTTGTTTGTCTATAGAGTGTATATCAATTTTTGATTCTTACCAGCGAAGTTCTTTCTTGAGGAGTCCGTCGGCTTCAACAGGGTGTGGGAGTTTGGTGCGCTTGGCGAAACGGGTGTAGAGGTTTCGCTTGTAAGCTAGGTTAGGTTCTTTGCGGATTGCGTTTATGACGGGAGTCCACATGATGATTAACTCTGCTTGCCGATTGGCGATGTGAGTTAGGGCAATGTCGGCGGTGACAACTTCGTAATTGTTGTTGTGGAAGTCTTTTTGAAGAATCTTCTGACGGAGTTCCATGTCGGCTTTGTTGTAAGACCAGTCGGGTTCGCCGTTGGGAAGACTTTGTATGTGCGTCCGGTCTTTGTGGAGGAGAACGAAAAGGGGACGTCCCGGTTCGAACTTTGTGTTATCTTGTAAATCCATAGTTTTCTGTTTTAAATGTTGGCGGCTTGCAAATACGGTACATGTTTATTAGGGTGAAATGTGGGATGCGTTCTAGAGGTTGAGTCTGTAGGAATCCATTAAAGGCGGACATTGTGTTAGCGCAGTTGCGTTGACGTATTTCCATCTTCTGACTACGGTAGCGGAGTTTTAGTATTACGGTCATGGTTTTGTGTATAAGATCATTTTACCTTGCGACTTAGCGAGTTTGATTTCTGCTTTGACTCCGGTGGATTGCTTCCAACCTTCTTGGCAGTATACGATTACTTGGTCACAGACAGATAGGGTCTTGACGCAGTAGGTTTTCCAGAACTCAAAGTCACGTGGTAGGTCTGCGTGCAGAGCCATAGGGTGACAGTGAGTAATGGGCGAGAACACGTGCATACCTTTGGACATGAGATCGGCAGAGAAAGCGGTGACTTTCTCAAAACGTTCTTGCATTACTTTCGGGTCTTCGTGTGTGTATGGTGTGGCGATGTATGTTATCATAGAGTTTAGTCGGTATCTTTCCAGTTCTTACCCCAGCCACCTTCGACTGGAATGGTGACGTCGATGCCGTGGATTACAAGGGGTACGTGGAACCATTGTTTGGTACGTTCCGTTGCCCAATCGACTTGGGTGTGGTGTGCTTGACCGGCAAGTGCGTCGTGAATCATTAGCATTGGTTCGCATCGGAGGTTACCTTTGGGGGTTCGGTTTTCGAGGTCGTAGTACATGTTAATGAGGGATGCATTAGTAACATATGTCGTGTTCCCTTGAGGCTCGTGTGAGGCAGCGGCACGGACGATTGCCGGTTCGATATGTTTACGAGTTCTAATGTTCGTAAAATAGCGACGATGTCCACTGGCAGAGTCAATGTATCCAAAGTTTGAAAGTTGCTTTTTAATCCATTCGTTACGTGTTTCGATTCCATAGTATTCTGAGTATAGTTTTTGATAGCGTTCCATTATGTATTTGTGCGTGACGCGGAGGTCTAGATTTTCTACATAACCGTCATTGAACTTGTCAACCCATCCGGAGAGTTCACGCTTGAGAAGTAGTGAGGACATGAGGGCTGGTTGCATACCGTAGTTAGTACCGTGCTGACACGCTTTGGCACCAACATAGGCGTTCTTAAGTTTACCTGGGGCGTTAGGGTCTTTGAGAGTTTTAAGCATCGCATGATGCACCTCTTTTAGTTTTTCCAACGACCAAGTATAGACTGCGTTACCGTATTCAATAAGTAATACAATGACCACGCTAGGCTTAATACCAGCGAGTAAGTGATCCAGCATACGATTATTACCAAGAGCAGCGAGGTCCGCAGCAACCGTCCAAGCGTCCGCGCCAGATAGGTCATACTGAAAAAAGGAAAAAGCGTCTGAGTCTGGGATAAATAAGTCGCGTAAGTCTTTAGTGACGTTTTGAAGATTAGTACCATATTGTATTTGGGCAAGTTTGGTTTGAAGTTTTATACCGAGGGCACTGCCTTTGGATTTGTCGGGGACGATCTTGAGTTCATTGATAATACCGGTGACGGAGGTTGAACGAGATGCGACGCGTCCGGTGTCTGTAGCCACTGGATTGCAGTCTGTACGTATACGACCATCAGGAAATGGAGTGAGTTTATTAAGGTCCGATAAGCGAGTGCGAAGACGCGTGAGCTTTGCGATCTCGAGTATGACTGGAATCTCATGTGATACGTATAACTTTGCCAGTGCGTCCATGTCCGTGGTGACAGACTTTTTACCATTAGTTGTTTTGAATTGCTCTGGAAGTCCAAGTGTTTTGTATAGGAAGTTTGCATTTTGTTTACTGGATTTGACGTTTAGCTTTTCACTTGTCATTTCGTTGACGATGTGTTGTTGGCGTTGTATTTTCTGCCAGCAGTTGTTTTTCTTCTGAGTCCACAGGTCGGTGTCGATCTTGCAACCGCGGAGACCCATGTAGAGATAGGGCTTTTGTACTTTGATGTTGAAGCGGTAATGGTTTAGGGAAGGCAAGTGTTTAAGATGTGCGTCCATCGCGATAGAAGATTCTAACGTAACGGCGGAGTCTTTACAGCAGTATTCATGATGGATAGACAAGTCTGGCATGGTGCGTTCATCTTTGTAGTAAGGTTCTTCAGTAAAGATAGAGCTGACAAAGGCTAGCGATTTTGGTAGCTCACAAAATAGTTCCCACATTTTGTACATAGAGTCATCTTCGAGTCCGCGTACATAAATTTTATGCCGCCAAGCGAAGACGAACAGTTCATACATAGCGTTATGCGCGGTCTTTTTGATTTCGGCGTCAGAAAGAATACGAGACGTAAGACGCCAGATTTCAGTCTCTTCTTCAAGCGACCAGAAAGGTGAATTATCCATGTTACGAAACGGTACAATAAAAATATTATGTGGACTACGAGCGATAGAGTAGCAAGTAACGCCGACATCATTAGGCCACCCTTCGAGGTCGAAGGCAATAGAAGGTTTTTCGTTAATGATTTCATTTAGTTGTTTTATTAGTAAGTCAAAGGTCGGCCACGCTTGTATCTTGCGTTTCGGTAGTGAAAGTTCAGGAAATAGTGACTGTTCTTTTGCGCGCTTGATGTCTGACTTGAATGCAATTAGCCAAGGAAAGTTACGCATGACTGCCGCTGCGTCGTGAGTGACTACGCATTTACAGTTGAACGCGGTTGACCAAAAAATGCTACCGCGACCCGTGAAGGAAGTGTGTGTAAATCCAGCAGCCTTTGCCGCGAGGTCACCCATGAGAAGAATACAATGTGGTTTGAATTCGCGTAAGTCTTTTGCTAGTTGGACTAATCCAATCTGCACATTGGTAGAATTGATCGACTGCGGGAAGTAAGTACGCTTGGTAGAAATACTTCCGAGGAATAGACGAGTAGGTGGAACGCCTAGGTTCGAGAGGATGTTGCTGAGGTAGATACCGGACTCTGATGAGTACAACTGTCCCTGTGCAATGTCACCACTCGACGGACCTTCACCTACCACGGCTAGGCGGTAGGGAAGGGGTGAAGTTGGTATTTGATTTAATCCTTTGGACATGTTGGGCAGAGAGGTGGAGTGTAGTCTTTGAGGCAACGGGCGCAGAAGTGAGGGGCAATGAGTCTTTCCTCTGCGCACTTAGCATAGCCACCTATATCATGCCAGTGGTCGGCAAAGTTTGGGTCACCAGAGAGGATGCGACTGATCTTGTGTTGAATCATGTAGAGAGCAGCCATCTGAACCGGAGTCAAAGACTTCCAATTTTTAGTACTGCATATGACCATCATAAGATCGTGAGTGACTTGAGAATTATCCCCAAAATCACCATGCACGTTTTGTCTCTGTGCCAGAGTTTGTTCTACGTTAGTAAAGGACATCGTCTTCATACATTCCTGTTTTAATATTGAGATAAGTGCGGGCGAGGTTTTGAATCTGCTGGTTGTAGTGCTTCTCATCTATCTCACATGTGACTGGTTGATAGCCCGCACGAAGCGCAGCCATTGGCATTGATCCCACACCGGAGAAAGGGTCGGCGATCGTAGCACCAGGAAGTGCAATAGCTTTGAAAAGGTGTTGCCACAAACAAAGCGGTTTAATAAACGGGTGATTAACCCCCTCTTCCTTGTCCTCCGAACTAAGCTGTCCAGACCAAATATTACTACTCTGAGGGCTAACCAGTCGGCTATTTTCTTTTCTAAATACGATTGCATGTTCTACGGTTTTGGTGAAGTTAAATTCTGCTTTTTGGTTCAAGCAAGGGGAAGTCTTAATCCAGTGAAAAGGCCACCGCTGTACTTTAAATCCAACTTTGACTCCCAGGTCATGTAGCATACGAAAATGCATAGCGTCGCAGAACCACACACAAAAACCCTTGTCCTTGAGAATGTCGTAACATCCAGTCAGCCATGCCTCAAAGTTAGATAAGTTATCATCTACGTCATGAGTATGCGCAATCCTATCAATGTCTGCCTGACCTTGGTTTTGCTGTTTGAGGTTCTTCATGTCAATAGCATACGGCGGGTCGGTGATTACATGATCTACACTTGCAGGTCCGAGCTTCTTAAAGAAGTCAATCGCATCACAATGATGCACAATGGACAAGGCAATAGAGAACGCCTCGTCGGAGTCGTTATTAGAAACTGATTTAGTCTCAGCAGGGCGAGGGGAGTCAGAGTACTCGGAGGATGGATCAAAGCCCGCGGTACCGGCAACGGAGAATGAAGAGACGTCGAAGTTTGTAATGATTGAACCGTCGAGGTCGGGTAAGATGTTTGTGGGAAGTGCAGAAGCTCGGGTCTTTATAGAGCGTGCTAGTGCCGCTTGAACTTCGTCATGTTTTTCCTTTGCTAGTATTTGCATTGCTTCTGTCGCACTAGCGGCTTTCCATAAAGGGGAGTCGTCATTGGTGAGGTGTTTGGCAAAGAACAGTGCGTTGTTAATAGAGGCTTGAGAGACGTTGAAAAGGCGACCAGTCTCTTTCTGACCCCAAGGGTCGCCGCCGAGGATACCTTGGCGCTGTTTGAGCTTGTGGGTCTTGGCGATTGATAGGCACTCTTCTTGCCATGTCATTTGTTTACGTTGAACGTTCTCGATGAGTTCGAGTTCAGATAGTTGGTCGAGGGATTCGACAGTCTTGTGAGTGAAGTGAATACCAAAGCGGAGAGTGCCGCCATGGACTAGCTCAGCCATGCAGTCACACGGGTCGCCTAGCTCTTTCTGCATGGTGGCTTTGTGGGCAATCATGTGATCAATGGCTGCACTGCGACGACCACCTGCGATGAGGTTGTTGTTGAAGTCAATGCACAAGGGGTGGATAAAGCCTTTAGTCCAGAGGGACTCGGCTAGTTCTTCGATGTCACCGTAGTCGCGGCGAACTCGGTCTTCTCGAATGATAGAGGTGAATGGTATAGTAATCATAATTGTTTAGTAATCACCCAAAAAGGGTGGGGAGCATAAAGCCCACCACCCTTAAGGTTACGTATTACTCACTGGAGGATTAGCTCGCAGGAATGAGTGATGCGATTTCGGATTGCTCTCCGTAGACTACACCGGTGTTTGCATCGATGCGTTCTTTGGAGACGCGAGTCTTGGCGAAGAAACGTGCACCAACGTAGGATTCGAGTGTTGGGTCGAATTTACGTGATGCGCCGACTGCGTCAAGGAACTTGCAGACGTCTTTTTTGACGTTCTCGATGGCTGCTGCCTCACCAGCCTTCTCAATCTGTTTAGGAGACGGAGTAAGGTTAATCATGTGACGCAGGGTGTAACCTGGGTTCAGAGGATTGCCGTTGGTGTCCGATGCGTCGCTCGAAACGAGTGCACATTGGAAGAGGAGATACTCACCGCCGGACTTGGAGTTTTCTTTGGTTGCACCTTTAACCTCGAATTCCCATTGACCGGGCTCGAGATTTGGGTATGAGGTATCTACTGCATCGAGGTTTGTATCTGCTAATTCGTCGAATATTGACATGGTATTATTTGTTTTGTTTGTTTTGTTTTACTGAGATAGTGCGTTAACTGTGTCTTGGAGTGCACAAGCTCCGAGAATGTATTAGAAAGGAGAATTGCGGTGAGAGCGACTAGGTTCTGGTACGTCACCGAAGAGTTGCTCCTTGTTTGTGTAATAGACGTGTTGAGCTTGTTCGAGGTCAATTTCAGCACGTTGAAGTCCGATACGGCGGTGAGCAATATCGGTTTTAATGTTCTCGATTCGTTTGGCTTGGTCGACTAGTTGAGCACCGCGGGAGTTCTCTTGACCTTGCTCGTAGCCACGCTCGTATGCAGCGTGTATTGGTGAAACAGGTGACTCACAACAGGCTTGTCCTGTGTCACAAGCTGTGTCCGAACAATCTTTTAGTGTTGGCTTTGAATTGCGTACGGCTTTGCGTGCGATTTTTTTAGTTTGTTTTTTCTTGGTTTGCATAATGTATGTTTATTTGGTTGGAGATATTCCTAGTTTGGGTGCAAGATATTCCCAGATTTGTTCGCGGGTTTTGCCACTCGTTACAAAACTGGTTTCTTTTATGTTGAGGGAGTTACCAATTTGCATCAGTGACTTAGGGGCGAAGCGTACTGAGTACTCAGGTCCGGTAGCTTTGTTGGAGGTTTCGCAGCGCCAGACATCTGTGAAGAATCCGGCGATGTTGTTGCGAAGCGAGCCGCTTATCAGTGGGACGTAGGCGATAACCGAGTCCTTGTCGTTAGTCATAGCTTGTTCGTGACAAGACATGACGAACAGCTTTCCGCTGGACTTCGCGCCCATGACGAGTTTGGACATAAGGTTTTTGAAAGGTCCCCATTGTGACATGTTCATTACCTTTTCACCGGCGATTACTAAGTCCGCCATTCCACCTGTGCCTTTGTTGGAGTTAGCGAGAATGTGCTGCTCAAGGTAGTAACCCATCAGAGCCAGCCCGTCAACGAAGATGGTTTTCACATCTGGGTCTTTGACTGCTTCCGCGAGTTTCTCCATACAGAACGCCCAGCGTTTTTCCACCGGGACTTCGTTTGGGTCATCGAACCAAAACCTGAATGGTTTGTTGTTGAAGTTATGATAGCGAAGTGCACCGGCTAGGTTGTTATCGCAATCGAGTACATATGGATCAGGGAAGGAAAGTCCGAGGACTGTTTTGCCTGATTTTGGTGGGGCGATGAGGAGAAGTGCAAATGACTTGTCCTGTTCGTATAGGTCTGCTGTTTTCATAATTCTTCTGGTTGGACTACTGTGCCGGAAAGGTCGACAACTTCGTTGGCTTCGATGATAAGGTGTACCCCGTCGAACTCTGTCTCCCATGAGTAGGAGTTGCCTAGGATTTTACGAGTGAAGACACAGCCGTTTCTTGTGAAGACCAAGGCGAGCTTGTTTGCATCAGTAGGGTATAGCCGAATTACATCTGGTGAAATCCCTAGACAGGTAATTAACTTACCGATCTCGAGCATCTCGAAAAGTGCTTTATGCTTTTCAAGTGTTAGGGCTACATCGTGCATCCCTGTAGTTTGGCGGTGAACTTCTTCAAACGCCTTTGTTATTAGTTTATTTGTATTCATCTGGTTTCTCTTTTGAGATTGGTTGTGATTGGTTTAGGGATTGAAGGGCATCGAGTAACTTATCTTCTGACTCCCAAGGCCACCACTTTTCGCGCTCCATGATTTCTTGTATCTTTTTTTCATTGAGAGTTTCAGCCTGCCATTCGTTATAAAACCATGCAGCAGTCAATAACGGGTAAATCTCCGCCAGCCTGTACCGCTGCCACTTCATGCGGATAATATCATTGACTGCGTTGGTTGCTTCTGCGATCGCATCATCTAGTTTATCGTTGAGTTCTTTTATTTCCTCTTGTGCTGCGGTTAGTTCGCGTTCATTTTGGCGGCAATCAAGTTTCATTTCTTCTGCAATCTGATACCAAGATTGACTGCTGCGCCGCAGTCTTTCCCATCTAGCATCTGTTCTCAGTGTCGGTGTGTTCATAGTTCGGTTGGTTTTATATAAGATTTGTGATTCGATCCCATAAAGTTGGCTTTTCAATTTTAATTGGATTGTGACTTAACCATTCTTTTTCGCTGATCCATCCGTAATTGTGTTTTACTAAGCCTTTCTCGCGCCTACGTATTCTAATTGTGTCTATATCAAAACCCCAATTTACAAGGTAGTAACCCTCATCGCATAAGTCTGATTCAATTTCTGGTGTCATGGTTCGGTTGGTTGGTTTAGGGATTGGAGTGCTCGGTTTATTTTGTCATCAGCTTCGTCTAATTCATCATTGCTGAAATCCCAACCAGACGGGTATCTTGTTACAATGGGTGCTGCTTTTTTCAAAGCCTCAGCCAGCCTGTTCCGCTGCACCCGCGCCTCAGCTAATTGAACTGTTCTCCTATCGCA
>TARA_R110000868_G_scaffold6363_13_pt1 | contig 33114 bp, 22 predicted proteins | sample TARA_R110000868 | Tara Oceans TARA_R110000868 (sample SAMEA4397489) | marine metagenome | biome: Polar Biome; feature: [SRF] surface water layer (ENVO:00010504); material: water (ENVO:00002006), including particulate matter (ENVO:01000060) such as... | depth 5 m | reverse complement strand
CCTTCGACGATGAAGCGCAGCGCGCAGGGCGAATGACGGTGCGCCGGAGCGACCTCGCCCGGCATGATGAGCTGCAAGCCGGCATAAAGCGCTTCCGAGATGCAGGACCGGTCCTTGAGACCCGGGTTTTCCAGCACCATCACGCGGCGCTCGGCTTCTTCCGCCGAGATGACGCCCGCCGATTCCATGATATAGGGCCGGCAGGAATCGTAATCCCATTTATGGGGGATGGCGTCCGTCACGGGTTCTTCCGCGAGCAGGGTGTGAAGCACTTCCCACAGCGGGGTCATGTTTTCGGCCGCCATGCGCCCGTAGAAATCGGCGCGGCTGTTGGTCATTTCCGGCTTATGTTGCAGGGCCCTGCTCATGTTTCGTCCTCCTATGCTGCGGCGGCTGATCCCGGCGCAGGCTGATCCAAGCTTTGGCGCGATACTAACATCATCGCCGCTCCGTTCTTCCAGATAAATATAATCGTCCGTGTACGGATTAATCAAGGAAAATTATGTGCCCGCGCCGCGGCAGGGCGGGTGATGCGGATTCCGAAATGATATAAAGTCCGCGCCATGCGCATTCTTCACGTTCTCGACCATTCGATCCCGCTGCAAAGCGGCTATACGTTCCGCACCCTGTCGCTGCTGACCGAACAGCGCCGTCTGGGATGGGAAACCCATCACCTGACCACGCCGCGGCATGCGCAACCCTATCAGCCGGTGGAAACGGTCGACGGCTGGGAATTCCACCGCACGCCCCCACCTGGCGGCCCGAACCTGCCGGTGCTGCGCGAGCGCGCCGAGATGGCGGCGACCGAGACCCGCCTGGACGAAGTCATCCCGGTTATCCGGCCGGATATCCTGCACGCCCATTCGCCGGTGCTGAACGCGATTCCGGCAATCCGGGCCGGCAGACGCCACGGCATTCCGGTGAATTACGAGGTCCGCGCATTCTGGGAGGACGCGGCGGCGAGCCACGGGTCCACAAGCGAAGGCAGCCTGCGCTACCGCCTGACCCGGGCGCTGGAAACCCGCGCCCTCAAACGTGCGGATTCGGTGACCACGATCTGCGAAGGGCTGCGCGCCGACATCGCCGCGCGCGGCGTGGGCCAGGACCGTATCACCGTCATCGCCAACGCGGTCGACCCGGCGGAATTCACAGCCGATACGCCGCGCGACGACGCGCTGGGCGCGGAACTGGGGCTGAACGGCAAAAAGGTGCTCGGCTTCCTGGGCTCGTTCTACGGGTATGAAGGCCTGCACCTGCTGATATCGGCGATGCCCGCCCTGCTGGCGAAGGATCCCGAGATCCGCCTGCTGCTGGTCGGCGGCGGGCCGGAAGACGCCGCCTTACGCGCCCAGGCCGCCGCCCTGCCCGATCCCGCAACGGTCGTCTTCACCGGCCGGGTTCACCATTCCGAGGTGCAGCGCTATTACAGCCTGGTCGACCTGCTGGTCTATCCGCGGGTGTCGATGCGGCTGACCGATATCGTCACGCCGCTCAAACCGCTCGAAGCCATGGCCCAGAACATGATCATGGTGGCGTCGGATGTCGGCGGCCACCGGGAGCTGATCCGCGACGGGGAAACCGGCAACCTGTTCCGCGCCGATGACGTGGACGACCTGACGGCGACCATCCTGCGGGTGCTGGGAGCGCCGGACACCTGGGACGCGCAGCGACGCGCCGGGCGCAATTTCGTGGAGACCGAGCGGACCTGGGCCAATTCGGCCGCCAATTACCGCCGCGCCTACGGCACCGCGCTCGGGCGGGAAATCGCCTGACGGCTTGTCAGCGGCCGAGGATGCCCCGGAACAGGTCGAGCTGGCCGCGGGTCGTCGCATCCCAGCTGAACCCTTCGGCGTAGCGGCGGGTCGCCGCCCTGTCGGGCAGGTTCGCGAACAGGTCGGCGGTCGCTTCGGCGATCGATTTACCGGTTCTTTCCGCCATCAGACGGCCGGCCTCGGGCACGGCGACGACCTCCGGCGTGCCCCAGACATTGGACGCGACCACGGGCGTGCCGCAGGCCATGGCTTCGAGCAGGACATTGGCCCAGCCCTCGCGGCTGGATGCCAGTACCAGGGCATCGGCGGCGGCGCACAGCCCCGGCAGTTCGTCATGCGGCCGCCGGCCCATGAACTGCACCCGGTCGGCAACATTCAGCCGCGCGGCCAGCGCCCGCAGCTTCGCATCCTCGGGTCCGTCGCCGACGATCAGCAATTCGAATTCCGGCAGATGCGGCAGCGCTTCGATCACCAGGTCGTGCGCCTTGCGTTCGATCAGGTGACCGACCGAAATCAGCGTCGGCCGGGTCAGCCCGTAGCGGCTTCGCAGACTGTCGCGGTCGGCGGGACGGAACAGGTCGAGGTCGACCCCGTTGCGCAACACCGTGATCCGGTCGCTGTCGATCCCGAGGGTCGCCATTTCGTCCTTCAGGGCCTGGCAGACGGTGATCATCCCCTGCGCGCGGGCGGCGGCCCATAGGATTTGCCGGCGCGGCAGGCTGTATGCCGGGATAAGGTTTATATCCGTGCCGCGGGCTGTAATGGTGACGGGCTTGCCGAGCCGCCGGGCGATAACCGCCGCGGCGACGCCGTCGGGATAAAAGTAATGGGCGTCGATAAGATCGAAGTCGTATCCCGATGCCAGCAGGCGGCGGACGGCGGGCAGCGCCCAGAGATAAAGCAGCGCAGGCGTAATTGTCATACCGATCTTGGGGATCAGCGGATAGCGCGGATGGTCGATGTCGATCCCGTGGCGGTGTTCCCGGCGCGGCGCCGCGGCATAGGCCGAATACGCACCGAACCGCGGATTGCGGGACGGAAACCACGGCACCGGTGCGATGACCCGGGTTTCGGCTTCGCCGCTGGCGAGCAGGTGACGCAGCCGGTTTTCGACGAAGATGCCGTGGGACGGCGCCGCCGCGTTCGGAAACAGGGTCGAAAAGGTCAGCAGGCGAAGTTTACGATCGTCGGTCACGGCAATTTCCCGCCGTCGAACAGCCTGCAATAGGTTTCAAACATCTTGTCCTGATCAAAATTTTGCCGCACCCGCGCGAGATTAGCAGAACCCACGGCGGCGCGCGCGGCGGCATCCCCGCATAACCGTTCCATGGCGCCGGCGAAGGCAGCCTCGTCGCCGACCGGCACGATATACGGGCTGTTCTGTTCCGCAACGATATGGGCGATATCGCCGACCGCGGTCGCGACTACCGGCCGGGCGGCGGCCATTGCCTGGACGAGCGCATTCGGCATCTGCTCGGTATCGGACGACATGGCATAGACGTCCATCAGCCCGAACGCGGTTTCGGGGCGGTCGAGATACCCGGTAAAATGTACGCGCCCGGCTATACCGAGATCGCGGACGAGCCGTTCCAGCGCGTCGCGGTCGGGGCCGTCACCGACCAGCAACAGGCGGGCGGGGCAGGCTTCGGCGACCCGGGCAAAGGCGGTCAGCATACGGAACAGGTTTTTTTCGGGGCGCATCGGCGCGACGGTGCCGACGACGACCGCGCCGGGTTTCGCCCATCCGTCCGGCAAAACCGACATATCCGGCGGCGCGGAAAACCGGGCGAGGTCGACGCCGTTGGGCACGTACAGAACCCTGTCGGCCGGCAACTTCCAGATATCGCGGGCGATCCGTTCGAGATTGAGAGACGGGACGATCACGTTCCGCGTCCGCATCAGTGCAAAACGCCGCGTCAGCACCCGGCGCCGGATCTGGCGGGCCGCCTCGTCGGGGCCGAACCCACTTTCCATGTGGAGATGCGGTACCCGGCCGAAAACACGGTTTGCCAGCGCCCATTCGATCGCGCCCCAGTTATAGGTCACCAGCAGGTCCGGCGACGCGGCGGCGATACGCCTGTTCATGTCCCGCAACCGGGCAACGATGCCGCCCTTTGCGGGGGCCAGCGGCACCGTCGCGACCTCGACATCGCCATTAATACGCGGCAGACAGTCGAAACACCCATTCGTCGCGACGATCGAATGACGGTAGCGGTCGGGAAACCGGTTCATGATCGACGTGATCCGCAACTGGACCCCGCCGACATCGAAACCGGGGAAAACGTGCATCAGGTGCCTCTGGCCCGCCATCAGACGCGCCCGCGAAAGCAAAGCCGCACAAACGCCACCGAATGCCGTATACTCCGTGGCAACGATCCGCTCACAAAACACTGCCTGACTTCACATGCTTGACCCATCCGACTGGCGGCCCGCACAGGGGTCCATCGATCGCCCGCTATTGCTGGTCGTCGTCGATACCGAAGAGGAATTCGACTGGGACAAACCCCATTCGCGCAGCGAAACGGCGACATCGGCGATGGCGTCACAGGTCCGCGCCCACAGGATTTTCGAAAAGTACGGCATCAGGCCGACCTATGTGATCGACTATCCGGTGGCGAGCCAGGAAACCGGATATGCGCCGCTGAAGGAACTTTACGATTCCGGCCTGTGCCAGATCGGCGCCCACCTGCACCCCTGGGTCAACCCGCCGTTTGACGAAGAGGTCTGCAACCTGAATTCCTACCCGGGAAACCTGCCGCGCGCACTGGAAAAGGAAAAGCTTCAACGTCTGACCGACGAGATCGAAAAACGGTTCGGCGACCGGCCGACGGTCTACAAGGCCGGGCGCTACGGCGTCGGCCCCAACACGGCGGAAATTCTGGCGGAACTGGGCTACGAGATCGACGTCAGCGTGGTGCCGCAAACCGATCTCAGGGCCGAAGAAGGTCCCGATTTCAGGCCCTGCGGCGCCCGGCCGTACTGGTTCGGCGACGCCGGGCTGTTGGAAATACCGTTGTCGGTGGGGTTTTCGGGCGTTTTCGCCGGGCTCGGCCGGACCGGTTGGGGGGCGCTCGACACACCGGTCGGCCGCACGCTCAAACTGACGGGAATAAGTTCGCGGCTGCGGCTGCTGGACCGGCTCGTCCTGACGCCGGAGGGGATCACCCATGGCGAACACAAACGGCTGACGCGGACAATGCTGGCCTCGGGCCACCGGGTGTTCAGCTTTACCTATCACAGCCCGTCGCTCGAACCCGGCTTCACCCCGTATGTGCGCAATGACGACGACCTTGCCGGGTTTCTGGAGCGGTTCGACCGGTTTTTCGATTTTTTCATGAACGAGATCGGCGGCCGGCCTACGACACCCCACGAAGTGCTGTCTCTTCTCAGTTGAGCGGCGGCGACCCGGCCGCTCCTATCCGCCGAGCTTCTTCAGGAGCGCCTTCGCTTCGTCCTGCGCCTGGAACTTGACGCCCGACGCGATAAGCCGCTCCAGACTCCGCTTTGCTTCCGCCGTCTCACCGATCTTTTCCAGACCGACCGCCAGATGATAATGAATATCACCCTGTTTCGGCGAGATTTCATGCGCCTTCTTCAGCAGTTCGACACCGCGTTTGGGGTCGTGATCCTGCTCGACGAGAATCCAGGCCAAAGTATCGATAACAGCCGCCGAGTTAGGCGCCGCCTTGTAGGCCCGCTCGCCGTATTCCAGCGCCCGCTTGTCGTTCTTTTCCTGGTACAGCCAGGCGAGGTTGTTCAGCAGAACCGGGTTCTCCTGCTCCTTCGCCAGCAGTTTTTCCGATTCGCGGATCGCATCGTCGTTTCTCTGCGTGGATAGATAGGCGCTCGCCAGAACATGCCGGGCGCCGCGATCGTCTTTCTCGTCGACCCAGCCCTGAAGCTGTTTGAGCGCATCGTCGGGGCTGCCTGCCTGCCGGTTGGCATTGAACCGCCGGATGGCGAGTGTGGCTATATCGGACTTCTTGATCGCCTCATCGTAGGCGGCGGCGGCTTCCTTGAACTTTTTCTGGCGCATCAGTACGTCGCCGGTCAGAAGATCTCCGAAATGCGAATCCGGCTGCTCGGTCTTGAGTTCGCCGGCGAGTTGAAGGGCCAGGTCGAAATTGTTTTCGGAAGCCTCGAGCTCGACCAGGGCAATCCTGGCAGGCATGTATTTTTCGTCGAGGGAGATCGCATCCTTCAGCGTGCGCCGGGCGGATTCGGGATCCTTTGCCGAAATCTGCGCACCGGCCACAAGACCGAGAATCGGCGCCGAATTCGGGTTCAGCGACGACAGACGCTCATAGGTCTGCACGGCGGCGATCGCTTCGCCGGCGGCAGTTTGCGCGCGGCCGAGCGCTTCGAGAACGCGCGGGTTGTCCGGCTGGCTGTTCGACAGCCCGCGTGCGACGGAAACCGCCTTCTGAAATTCGCGGTTGCGGCCGTAATACTGGATCAGGCGCAGGTTCGGCGTCAGCGATGTCGGGTTCGCCTCGCCGGCGCGTTTCAACCAGGAAACGACCGCGTTCTGGTCGTTCTCCTGCGCGGCGATGTTGGCCATCGCGAGCATGGCGCCCATGTGTTTGGGATCCTGCTCGATGATCGTCTCATACTGTTTCTTGGCCTCGTCGACTTTCTTGTCCTGAAGGTCAAGCTGCGCCAGATTCATGCGGGCGGGATGAAAATCGGCCTTTTTCTGGAGGGCCGCTTCGAAGGTTTCGCGCGCGGCTTTCCTGTCGCCTTTGCCGAGATACGCTGCGCCGATCAAATTGTCGGCCAGCGGGTTGTCCTTCATCTGCTTTTGAAGATTCCGGGCGGCAATCAGGGCGCCGTCGAAGTCGCGCTTGCGCAGTTTCACGAGGGCCAGCAATACCGTGGCCTGACGCGCTTCCGGGTCGAGATTGATGGCGTTTTCGAGCTGGCCGACGGCCGCATCGGACTCGCCCTGTGCCAGGCTTCCAAGCGCCTGCTGCATGCGGATCGACGCGACGTCGGGCGCGGCCTCGGATGCGCGGCTGAAATACTTCGTGCCTTCGTTGAACTTGCCGACCTGCATATAGGCGCTGCCGAGAAGGGTAAGGAGCTGCGCATCCTTTGTTTCCTCGGTGACCAGTGGCTCGAGCACCGTGATCGCCCGCGCCGCTTCGCGCTTGCGGACAAGGGTCGCGCCGAGCAGCTTCCGCGCCCGGATATTGTTAGGTACCGCCTGTGTGTAGCGTTCCAGGTTCGATACCGCCTGCTCGTACTGATTCAGCGCATAGCTGATGGCCCCGCGCAAAAAGATGCTGGGCATGTGGTTGTCGAGAAACCGGCCGGCCTGCTGCAGCGTTTCCTGCGCGGCGGCATAGTCTTTCTTCTTGGCGAGGATGAGCGCCTGCAGGTAGCTCGCCAGCGGATGCTTCGGTACGCGACGGAAAACGGTATCCAGGTCCGCCTGCGCGTCCTGGTCCTTGCCGAGATCGATAAGGGATGCCGCCCGTCCGAGGCGGGCGAGCAGATTCTTGTCATTGACCTTTACGGCCTTGTCGAACTGCTGAACGGCCCCGTCGAGGTCCTTGTTCAACCGTCTCAGCTCACCTTTCAGGACAAGCGCTTCGACTGAATTCGGCTTGCGGCTGAGCGCTTCGTCGATTTCCGCTTCGCCTTCCTTGATTTTCCCCTCGCTGACAAAGCTCTGTGCGAGCCCGATCTTGGCCCGCACGTCTTCCGGTTTGAGCTTGTCGGCATCCGCAAGCGCCTCGCGCGCCTTTTCGAACTGACGCAGACCGAGCAGCGCCTGGCCCCGGACGATCAGCGCGTCAGGGCGCACTTCTTCGTCGGTCACATCGACCGATACTTCTTCAAGGGCTTCCTTGTTCTTGCCCTGAAGCAGAAAGGCGCGTGCCAGCAGAATCTTGACCCTGGTGTCTTTCGCGCCGCGCCGCATGGCGGCCCGGAATTCCTTTTCGGCGGACGGGCCATTGCCGACCCGCAGATAAATTTCGCCCAGCAACTGTCGCGCGGCAACATTGCCCGGATTGGACTGAAGCGCGTTCTTGAGCTGAATCACGGCGGCATTGCCGTCGCCCTTCTTGATAAACTCACGGGCTTCGCGCAGGAATTTCTCGGACTTTTCTTCATCGGCCGTGGCGGCATACCCGGCACCGGGCACCGCCATCCCCAACCAGACGAGGCAAACGCCAAAAGCTATCGCTTTAAAGATCGTATTCGTCGGGTTCCTGTTCATTCGTACTTCTCCCATGGGGGCGATGTGAGATCTTAAACTACAAAATTTGATGCGCCGGACACTCTCGTTAAACGAGACGGGTTAATCTACCTTAAACCCGTGCTGACGCATCAGATCGTACAATGTCGGACGGCTTATACCCAATAATTTGGCAGCCTGGGTAATGTTTCCGTCGGCGCGGGACAACGCTCGGGGTATCTCTCTTTTTTCCGCGTCTTCGCGGGCTTTTGCAAGATTCAGTATTTCCGCGCCGCCATCCACATCCTGCAGATCGAGATCCTCGGGCGATATCCGGTTGCCTTCCGCCATAATAAGGGCACGTTTTACCCGGTTTTCAAGTTCCCGAACATTTCCGGGCCACTCGTATACAGATATGGCGGCAAGCGCCTCAGGGGTATAGCCGCGCACGGATTTTCCCTGTTCCTCGGAAAATTTCTGAAGAAAGGCCTGCGCCAGCATTTCCGCATCGCCAATGCGGTCCCGCAGCGGCGGAATGTTGATGACCATCTCGCTCAGCCGGTAATACAGGTCTTCACGGAACGTACCCGTCGCAATCATTTCCTCGAGCTTCTGGTTGGTCGCGCAGATAACCCGCACATCCACGGCAATCGACTGACGGCCGCCAATGCGTTCGAAGGTCCGTTCCTGCAGGAATCGCAGAAGTTTCGCCTGGATTGCAGACGGCATGTCGCCGACCTCGTCGAGGAAAAGCGTTCCCGAATCCGCGAGTTCGACCTTGCCCTTCTGCTGGCGCACCGCGCCGGTGAAAGACCCTTTTTCATGGCCGAAAAGCTCGCTCTCGAGAAGGTTCTCCGGGATGGCGGCGCAGTTGATGGCGGCAAAGGGCTTGTCGTTGCGCGGGCTGAGTTCATGCACCGCCCGGGCGAACACCTCCTTGCCGGTCCCGCTTTCGCCAAGCAGCATCGCGGTAACGTTCGTCGGCGCCACTTTTTCGACCAGCCGGCACACCTTGAGCATTTCGGGATCGGCGCAGATCACACCGGTCAGGGCGGCGCCGCTGCCACGTTCCGCCAGTCGGCGGTTTTCCTGTTCGAGGTCGTAAAGCTGATAGGCGCGCTGGATAATGTGGCCAAGTTCATCGGAATCGATCGGCTTGCGATAGAAATCATAGGCGCCGAGGGCGACCGCTTTCAGCGCGTTTTCATGGTCCTCGTTTCCGGTAACGACGATCAGCTTCGCTTCCGGCGAGAGCTTGAGTATCGCCTCGACGGTCGCAAACCCCTCCGACGCGCCGTCAGGATCGGGCGGAAGGCCGAGATCGACGGTCACGACCGACGGCGCCTCCGAGCGGAACTGCGCGACCGCTTCCTCGCGGTTGCCGGCAACCGACACGTCGTAATCGTCGAAGCTCCACCGCAGTTGACGCTGGATTCCCGTGTCGTCGTCGACGATCAGAAGTTTTCGTTTCTTGTCCGTCATGCCTTTGCACCGTCCGTTGCCAGGCCGCCGGTCAGTCCGACAGCCGGTAATCTTATCGTGACGATGGTCCCCGCTCCTAGTTTGCTTTGAACATCCATCCGACCGCCGTTTTCCCGAACGTATTCGCGACTTTCAAATGCGCCGATGCCGTACCCGCCGCCCTTCGATGTCCGGAAGGGTTTGAACAACTCGTCCCGGACAAATTCGGGCGACATCCCGCACCCGTTGTCTTCTATCTCGATAACCGCTTCCCGACCGCTTGTCCCAAGACGAATCTCGACTGTGCCGTTATCGGGAATGGAATCGAGTGCATTATCTATAACATGCGCCATAACCGAGCCAAGCCGTTCTTCGTCGGTGACGACCACGATGCCTTTCACGTCGCGATCGAATTTGAGCCGTCCACCCGCTCTTGTATTGTTTTCAACGATACGTCCAAGAAAGCTGGACAGGTCGAGAGCGGCCGAAGCGGCCGCCTGTCTTCCGCCTTCGTGCAATCGTACCAGAAGATTGTTCATTTTCTCTACAGATTCACTCACCGTCTGCAGCATGTCTTCCTGGAAAGCAGGGTTGTTCTTGTGTTTTTCCGCATTCTTCACCATCAGCGAAAGCTGGCTGACCAGATTCTTGATATCATGCAGGACGAACGCAAACCGCTTGTTGAACTCATCGAACTGTTTCGCATCGGCAAGGGCGCGGGCCGATTCCTGTTCGGCAAGGTAACTGGCGGACTGCCGTCCGACGGTTTTCAGCAGATCGTAGTCTTCCCAGTTCAGCTTCCGCAGCACGCGCGGTCGCCCGAGCATGAGCACGCCCAGCAGCCTGTCGTGGTGCAATAGCGGCACGACCAGCCATGCCCGGAAATCGTCGCGCGTATCCTTCAGCCACTCGGGCGGCGCCAAACCTTCGTAGGTGTCGGGGTTTTCCCGGAATTCATCCAGATTCACGACCCATTGCTGTTCTTCAAGCAGCGCGGAAAACTGCGGATCGGCTGTTTGTGTGCCTTCCTCGACGCGGCTGTTCCACGATGTAAGAAGCTCGAACTGATCGGGCTCGCGGTACATCCATAACGCGCCTTCGGGGCTTTCGACGATATCCGCCAGCCCCTTGACCACCCGCTCGGTCAGATCGCGGCCGGAGCCGACGGAGGAAATCGTCCTGATCAGGCGAAGCCATTCCTCGCGATAGTCGTAACGGTAGGTAAAAAAATACTTGTTGATATTGACCTTCACCCACGCCCGGAAACTGCCGGAAAACAGGGTGAGAACAAGCAGGATAACCGCGGCGAAAAGGAACACGACCTGGACCGCAGGCCCCCACTCGCCACCGAATTCTCGCAGATAGAAACCTGCGGCCGCCATCAGCAGCAGGTAAATCCCGGCCCCGATCAGGGTGGCGGAATGAAAAATGACGCGTCGGGAAACCGCGACATCGAGCGACCAGTCGGGATTGCGTGCCGCCGAAACCGCGATCAGCGGAGCTATGACCGCATTCACGATCCCGCGCGCATCGACAAGCTCCGGATTGACCGACTGGAACAGAAGCCCGTCGGAATACATGAAAAACTCGTAGGCAAACATGCCGCCGATGCCGAGGCAGATATACTTGATCCCCCAGCGGTGCTCGCGCTTGGTGTTGCGGTAGAGATTTTCGATAAGCAGAATACCCACGACGGCAACGATCAGCCTGCCGAAGATCGCCAGATCCAGCCCGACATTCGCCGTGAGATCGAAGTCGGTCGAATCGTGCACACCGGCGATGACAAGATTGAAGACACACAGGAGGACTATTGCCGGAAAAACGAAGCGTCCGACCTTGCGGTTCTCGCCGGTATCCCAGGTCTTGGAGAGCACGCCGGCAAGAAACAACAGCCACCCCGCACCCCGCAGCACTTCCAGAATGCTCGTCGCCAGCCGGTTATTGCCTTCCATCACATAGCCAAATGCCGTCGATACGCTCCATGCCGCGGTCAGGACGGAAGCGGCAATCAGCCAGGCCCCCACCCAGCCGCGCTTCCAGCTTGCAATCAACAGGACCGTGAGCAGAACAAAAGTCAGTGCGGAGATCGCATAACTGACGGTTCCGATATTTCCGGAGAGCGATTCCAGGAGAGAATCAACCACGTCAGCGGACACCGTTTGGCCAGAGGACGATACGGAAGGTCTGGATCAGCACAATCAGATCGAGAAACAGGCTGTAATTCTTGATGTAATAGAGGTCGAACTGGAATTTTTCCTTCGAATCCTCGATCGACGCGCCGTACGGATAATTGAGCTGGGCCCAGCCGCTGATGCCCGGCTTCACACGATGACGTTCAAGATAGTACGGGATTGCCTCGTGGAGCTGATCGACGAAGAACGGCCGTTCAGGGCGCGGGCCGATAAAACTCATCTCGCCTTTGAGGACGTTAAAAATCTGCGGGATTTCATCAATTCGTGTCTTGCGGATAAAGCTGCCCAGGCGGGTAATTCTGCTATCGTTCACCGCCGCCCAGCGCGGGACGCCGTCCGCTTCGGCGTCGCTGCGCATGCTGCGGAATTTGAGCAGCATGAAGGTCTTGCCGTTCAGTCCGACGCGTTCCTGACGATAGAAGACAGGACCCGGGCTTTCGAACCGGACGAGAATACCCGTTATCACCAGAACCGGAAGCGCTGCAACAAGCAGGGTAAGGCTTGCAACGACATCGAATATCCGTTTCAGCATGGCCTGCAGCCAACCGCCAACGAATCCGTCGGAAAAGATCAGCCAGCTCGGATGAAGCGCATCGAGGTCGACCTTGCCGGTTTCCCGCTCCCAGAAGGTTGAATAATCGGTGACGGTGACGCCTTCCAGCTTGCAGTCGAGCAATGCTCCGGTCGGCATGCCGCCGCGGCGTTCATCGACCGCCACGACAATTTCCTCGACGCCCTTTTCGGCGCAAAGGTTCACCAGCGACATGTTCCCCCACAAATTCCGTGCTTCGGCGATTTTGATCTCGCGATCGCTGATCGGCACGAAACCAACGACCTTGAAGCCGTGCGAGCCACCGCCCTCTTCCAGTTTTTCGATCCGAGCCGCTTTTTCACCGACCCCGAGAACAAGCACCCGGCGCTTGAACGTCTCGATATCTGCAACACGGAGAAAGGTCCATCTGATGAGCATGATCCCCGCGATACCGATCACGAAAGCGATCGCGAACGAGCTACGCCAGATCACGAGATCCGGGTAAATGTAGAAAATCAGCGCAAGGGCGATAAATCCCATAAGAAAACTGAACAGGAGCCGCGTGAAGACGGTTCCCAGCGCACCTGCATGGTCCTTGTTGTAAAGCCCGAGCGCAAACATGGTGAACGTGAAAATCGTCGCAAACGTAATTGCTTCAGGCAGGTGGACCTTTAACGTCACCGAGATATTTTCCGCATCGGCCCATCGCAGGAACAGGGCGATGTAGATCGCAAAAATCAGGAACAGATGCTCGATCATTCCAATCAGAAGCAACGAACCCGGGACATAATGACGGAAAAGGCGGACCATCTACTCATTCTCCCGCACGACGGGCGGACTATTGGACGCCGCCAAGGCGGCGGTCACGGAAAATTTGCACCGGAACGGCACCCGGCCATTATACAAGCGGGCGCAGCGGGAATCCAAAAGCTAACCCATCCGGTCGAACATCAGGATAATGCCGGTTTCTCCAATGATTGCAATTGCTTATCCGGAGGCCGATGGAATGATATTCTCGAAGTGGTAGGCGCAGAAGGAATTGAACCCCCGACATCCGCCATGTAATGGCAGCGCTCTACCACTGAGCTATACGCCTGTTGCAAACGATTATCATTCAGGCGCAAATTTGTAAACAAACGCGCAATAGGATGGCTTTCATAATGCACCTCGCCCGAAATACTACTGTTCCACGGTTTGGTTAACGGCAATTAAACGTGTTTTAACCAACGTCAATATTCCGAAACAGCCGGATTGCGAACTTTTAATAGCAACGCGTGCCCGTAAATTCTATCTTCCCGGTGTGCTGTAAAAATTACAGGATCACGAATTCCTATCAAAATGCGCCAAGACAACCAGTCGAAAATAACAGCTACAGCCATTTTCAATGAGCTGAAACTAAAGGTGCGGGGTTTGATCCTCCCGCTGCAGGCGATCGCAGTATCGATGATGCTTACGGCAGTTCAGAATACCGTCCTGTCCGGACCCACAATCCTGCAATCGGCGCAACCGGGTCTTCAGGCCCCGCTGACGGCCCCACGGGTGCCGCCCGCCGGAAGCCTGGGCGCCACACCGCCCGAAATCTCGAATAATACGGAAATCGGCGGGGCGGCCGGTTCCGGCTTCACGATTATCGGCGATCAGGGCACGAGCGGACTGCAGGGGGCCGAGGACAATGACCTGACGCGGACGGTCCGTGACGAACTGACCGGCGGCGCGGAAAACCAGGCGCTTTCCGACCCCCGGGAAAATACCGGTGCAACGGCCGGGGAATCGACCGGCTCGACGGCAGATATCGTGCGCGCACTTGTAAATTCCGTGCCCGGCGAAGCCGCACCGGGCGGCGAAAGCGGGGGCGGGCAAAGCGCCAGCGGCGGGCTGATCGCTTCGGTGATCGATGCGACGGTGACCGACCTGGTCGTCACGCTTCTCAACCCTGAACAGACGACTGACGGCATGGTGACCTTTTCGATCGCCGGATTCGGCGATTTCGCGCTGTTGCACCTGCAGGAAAATAACAGCTTCTTCGTCGTAGACCTGAACGGGGGCACTGCGATCAAATTCGCCCAGGGCGATCAGCCCCTGAGGCCCTCCGGCACAGTCCAGCGGACAACCGGCGGCGCCGGCGGTAAAGAACCGCCGAAACAGCTCGGCGGAAAATCGAACGCGCTGCAACGCGTCATCGCCTTTCTGGAAGACAACATACTGCCGTTCATCCAGTCGCCGATTACACTGGCAGCGCTCGGTCTGTTTTCGATCATCTGGATTATCTGGCGGCTGAGTGCACAGGCCTGATACCGGTTCGAACTGGACGATTGGCCGGCAGCCCCGCAATGCTTCAGGGTTTGAGCAAACCTGCTCTTTGCAGGAGCTGAATAGCGACGTCCGACGGGATGGCATAGGTTATGCCGCTGGGATCGGACAGCGCCTTTTCCTTGGAAGACTTTACAAAAACGCTGCTGACGATGCCCACGACGTCGCCATTGTTCGGGTCGTATAACGGGCTGCCGCTATTGCCGGGATAGGCGGTCGCGTCGAGTTGAAAGACCTCGAAACTGCCCCGCAGCCGCTTTATCATTTTGGGATCGAGCCGCTTTGGCGATGCCTGCGGAATCGCAATGGGGGTTTTCGCCGAAATCATGCCGCGGTGGGTTACCGGATAAAGACCGAGCACCGCCCCGATCGGAAAGCCGGTAAACGCCACGGACATCCCTTCCCTGGCGTTGACCGCCGACCGCAACCGGAGCGGTTTGGACGTAAGGGGCCGGTCCGCCCGCAGCAGCGCAAGGTCATGCGCCTCGTCGCGCATGACAACGCTGACCCGCACGATTTTCGCGCTTCGGCCAGTGCCAACGAAAATGCAGTAATATTCGCGCCGGGAATTTTTAATCGATTTGGGCAGAACATGGGAATTCGTCAGGATGTGCCGGTCGTCGATCACGTTGAAACCGGTGCCAAGCAGATTGGACGGCGGACGGCGGATTTCCTGGAAAGTGCCGACACCCACAATGCTCGGTTTGATCTGCACGATCGTATCCACCAGCGCGTCGTCAGCGGCAACCGGCGCCCCCGAAGCGACCAAAATGCACAAACAGGTCGCCGCTCCCGCCAACACCTGGCGAAGAAGTTTCGCCGCGCGACATGCCGACGGCGCATACATGCGGTAAACAGTGGCGAAAAGTTCTTGGGTCATTCAGGCATCCGCCGGGTTCGAAACATTTTCCGGTATTCCAGCCTCATTGTGCACCTGCCGGAGAAAACTCTCAAACATCAGCAGCGCCCACATGACCGCAGAATGTTCGCGCACGCCCGACTGGTGCTCGGAAACGATTGTCTTCAACTGGTTTACGTCGAACATGCCCGTATCCGCCAGTGTCTCTCCGCACAGCGCCGTCTCGACCCGTTCCCTGAGCGGTCCCCTGAACCAGGTGCCCAGCGGTACGGAAAATCCCATCTTGGAACGGTAGAGGATGTCATTGCCGAGATGCGGTTCCAGCGCTTTCTTGAAAATATACTTCCCTTCGCGGCCACGCAGCTTGAGCGCGGACGGAAGCCGCGCCGACCATTCGACGAATTTGTGATCGAGCAACGGCACACGCACTTCCAGCGAATGTGCCATGCTCGCCCGGTCGACCTTGGTCAGAATATCGCCCGGCAAATAGGTCTTGAGATCGGCGTATTGCACGCGGGACGTATGGTCGTCGGCCGGCGCATCTGCCATGACGTTATCGAGCACCTCCCGCGCGTGGTACCCTTGGAGATCGTTGCGAAACGCATCGCTGTAGATGGGCTGCCGGACGCCGTCGTACAACACGGACACGCTGTGGAAAAAACCGCCTACCGTATCGCGCCCGATCGCCTGAAGGGTCGATTTCGCCCGCAGCGGTTTCGGCGCCCAATCCATTTTCGGATAGGCGGCGCCGAGAAACCCGAAGAGCGGCTTGCGGATCGCATCGGGTAAAATCCCTCTGACCCGTTCCTCATAATCATGCCATCGGTAGCGGCGGTAACCGGCGAAGATTTCGTCGCCGCCATCGCCGGAAAGGGCGACGGTAACCCGTTTGCGGGCCAGTTCGCATACCCGGTAAGTCGGCATCGCGGATGAATCCGCGAACGGTTCGTCATACATATTCGCCAGACGGTCTACGAGATCGAAGGCGTCGGGATCGACCTGGTCGACGAAATGATCCGTTCCGTACCGGTCGGCCACCGTCTGGGCATATCGGGATTCGTCGAACTTCGGGTCTGCGAAGGATATCGAGCAGGAATTCACCGGATCGCTGTCCTCGCCCGCCATCATCGCGACAACGGCGCTGGAATCCACCCCGCCGGACAGGAACGCGCCGAGCGGCACATCGGCGATCATCCGCAGTTTTACCGCTTCGCGCATCTGTTCGATCAGGTCTTCGCAGATTTCGCCTTCGTCCCGGTGGTCCGACGGATCGAAGCTGATATCCCAGTACTTTTGCGGCCGCGGGCGGCTGTCGCCCCGGCGCCACTTGATCAGATGGCCGGGAGCAAGCTTGTGCGCGCCGGCATAGATGGTTTTCGGGTCGGGAACGTATCCATAGGCGAAATACTCCTCGACCGCGGTCGGGTCCAGTTTCCGCTCGAAGGCCGGATGCAGCAGCAGCGATTTCAGCTCGGAACCGAAAATAAGGGTCCCGTTGGGGAGGACCGCATAATACAGGGGCTTGATCCCGAGACGGTCGCGCACCAGGAACAGCGTTTCTTTCTTCCGGTCCCAAAGCGCAAAGGCGAACATGCCGCGGAAACGGTCGACGCAGGCCTGTCCCCATTCTTCCCAGGCATGCACGATGACTTCGGTGTCGCTGTGGGTCCGGAACCGGTGACCGGCTTCGATCAGCTCCTTGGAAAGCTCCTGAAAATTATAGATCTCGCCGTTAAAGACGACGACGACGGATTCGTCTTCGTTGAACAACGGCTGCGCGCCGCCCGAAAGGTCGATAATCGAAAGCCGGCGGTGTCCCAGGCCGATACCGTCGTCCAGGAACACACCGTCTCCGTCCGGGCCCCTGTGACGATGGCTGTCATTCATGCGCGTCAACAAACCGCGATCGATCTCGCTGCGACCGACGGTGTCGAACAGGCCTGTAATTCCGCACATTTACAATTTGTCTCCATTGCCGCGGGATAGGCGGCTATCCGGCCCGGCGGTCATCATCGCGTTGATTTATGCAGCGTCTCTTCGATGCTGCCGAGATTGGCGAGAAAGTCCCGCAGGGTTCGGTCGGCGTCGGCGACGCTTTCGTCGAAATCGGCAGCCACGACGATGGCCGCGGCTTCCTTGTGCCGACCGAAAAGTTTGGCAATCGCTTCGTAAACCTTCGCAAAATACCGGTCCGAGGTGAAATTCCCGCCGATCCAGTACCATTCCCAGACCAGACGACGACTGTTGCGCCCCAGCAACCGGGTCGATTTCACCACCTGGTCGGTACTGCCGATCTGGACCGGGGTGAATCCGCTTCCCGACCGCTGCCAGTTCCGATCGACGGATGTATTGGCGAAATTGACGAGCTCCGCGCCCTGCCGTTGATGGGTGTAATAGGCCATATACAGATGCACCCGCGCGCCCGACTTCCGGTACGACGTCATCAGTTCGGCATCTGCGCCGATAAATTTCGGCCGCCACGCAGTCTCCGCCTTGCCGACCGGCTCCCAGCCGTTCCCGACGGCGGGCGCCGCCAGCGGCGCAATAACCCTTACCACGCCGCGTTCAAGCATCACACCGGCATAGGCCGGACCGACCACCGCAATTGCCAGAGACGCTACCGCACCGGCGATCAGCCCTTTCGGATTGCTGAACCGGCCGGCAACGCGGTCATCGTCGGTCGGCATGTAAATTTCATTGTCGCCATCGGTTTCGCGAAACGTCATCCCGATCGCCAGCAATACGATCGTGACGAACGCGAAGAATATCCACCCGTACACCAGGTGATCGACCCCGACGGCAACCGTATGATCGGTGATGTGTGCGATATAAACGATGCCGAAGGCGCGAATCCCGTTGGCGACAATCGGCACAAGGACGGCGAGAAACAGGATGATCGACCTGCGCAGCGGGGTGCGGAAGCTGAGATTGGCAAACAGACAGCCCAGCGCGATCGTCGCGATAAGGAAACGCACCCCGGAACAGGCCTCGGCGACTTCGAAGTTGCCGCTTGGAATCGACAGAAAAACGCCGTCGATAAAGACCGGGATGTCGATTATCCGCAGACCCTCGACGACCATCGCCGCGGTCACGTCCTGCAATGTCGGAATCAGAAAGTCGCCGAACGGAACGGCAAAAAACAGGAACACGAGCGGAAACAGCATCGCCCGGACCAGGCGCCAGCCGAGCACGGTCAGTACGGCCCCCTGGATCATTCCGACCAGCGCGAACTGCATGATGGACTGAACGCTTGCCGCATCCGCGACGGTCCATATGACCATGCAGACCGCAATAATCCCAAGACCCCGGAAATCGGGTTTCGGGACATATTTCACGATCGCCTCCCGGCGCTCCCAGATAAGCCAGCCGCATATCGGAACGATCATGAAGCCATGGTTGAACGTCGCGGATTCGTACCACGTTTCGACCATCTGGCTGGCGGTGCCCCAGAAGACGGCGCACAATCCGACGATCGCGACCGACACGGCGATCAATGCCAAGCGCCATCGTTCCGAAACGGCCATATCGCTGACAGGCGACGCCGTTGCCGAAGCGGTCGCTTCGACGTCTTCGCCATCGGTGCCGGACTGCATTTGACTCACTCTACTAATTCCCTGAAACGCCGGAGAGCTTATCACCCGACGCGTTACCCTCCAAAATACTCTCGAATTTCTGAAGACTGGTTAACCAGCCATAGGATTCGAGCACACGCCGCCGCGCGCGACCACCGGCAATATGTCGATCTGACGCCGCCGCCAGCGACAGCACGGTGTCAGCAAATTCGGCTGCATCTTCGGCGACGAAGACTTCTTCGCCATCCGTCGCATCGATGCCTTCCATGGCCTGGAGCGTTGCGACGACGGCCTTTTCAAGGGCCATCGCCTCCAGTACTTTGTTCTGTATACCACGCGCCACCCGAAGCGGGGCGACCGATATTGTCGCATGGACGATATAGGGACGGACATCGGCGACGCGCCCGGTGACTGTAATCCCGGCCCGGGTACCCAATTTCACGACATCGGGCGTGGGATTGGCACCGACAATTACGAATTCACACGCCGGAAGGGCAGCGCGGATTCGTGGAAAGACATCATCTGCAAACCAGCAGACCGCATCGACATTCGCCCAGTAATCCATCGCCCCTGTAAAGACGAGGGTCGTCTGGCCCGGATCATAGGGTGACCCGGAACCGCAAGCGGGATCGAAAAACACACAATCGACACCGTTGGCGATTCCATGAACGTTTGCCGCGGTATCAGGCGACATGGTCCTGAAAAGAGCCGCTTCGTCTTCCGACACGAACACAGCCGCATCCGCAGCGGCAGCAACCCGTTTTTCGACCGTGAACAGGGTCCGTGCTTCACGCGCATAGACCTGTTTCATCGGCCACGGTTTCCGTTCGGCATATTGCCGCCACTTGTCGGAATCGATATCGACGAAATCGACGACAACGCGCGCGTCCGCAGCCGGGTTGTCGGGAATATACTGCGCCATGGACGACGAATACACGAAGACGCGTGAAATCCTGTTCTGCTTCACCGTCTCATCGACCCAGCATGCCATCGCGCGATCGCGATAATACCCGCAGGTCAGTGGATCGCCGGTCAGCAGGTTTGCGAAAGACCGGACCAGCCCGCGCCGGCGGTCCAGTTTTCTGAAGAATGTCGACGCCGCGATATCCTCGATACGGCCGGTAAACTGCCAGTCATGCGGATCGTCCACGAAACAGCCGACATGAACGCGATACCGACCGGCCAGATATTCGAGAATATTCCACGACCGTATCTTGTCGCCTTTATTGGGCGGAAAGGGAATCCGGTGCACAAGGAAGAGAAGATCCTGCATGCGGTCAGCTGATTCCGCGAACGATCAGCGGTCCCAGCCGCTTGGCCAGCCCGACAGGCATTTTCTTCCACGCCGCAATGAAATACCGGTATTTGGGATTCAGCGGATTGATTTCGGGAATTTCCCCGCCGGTGCGGAGATAATATTCGTACGTCCACGGTTCCGGCTCGAATCCCCAGTTTTTCTTGAAGGAATAGGCGCCGGTGCCTTCCTTGCTGCGGCCGAAATCGAACCAGCGATACCCGCGTTCGCCGGCCCGGCGCATCACCTCCCAGTACATGAAATCGTTCGCCGCCAGGGCACGCGCTTCGGTCAGCCCGCCGCCGTAATAGGGCAGCACTTCGTCGCGGAAGTAAAAATTCAGGACACTCGCGACGGCACGCCCGTCCTTGGTGATGGTCACGATGTCGAGCACGTCGCCAAAGACCCGCATCAAATGGTCGAAATAGCGACGCGGGTATACCGGCGTGCCGAGGTTCCGCACGCTAACCGCGTAGATATGGTAGAGCCGGGCGGGATCGGTCTCGATTTCGCTTTCCAGCCCGGTCTTTATGCCCTTGCGCACCATCGCCCGCTGCTTGCGCGGGATCGCGAGCATGTTCTTCTCGGCGTCGCTTTCGATCTCGCGCCGGAACCCGGCATACAGGCCGGTCTTGTGTGCCCAGTCGTCGTGCAGCGGCGTCTTCCCGCGATATTCGATGGCATCGATATTATGGGTCTCGGCAATCTCTATCGCCCTGTCATCGAGCGCCGCCAGCGCCTCGCGGTCGAGCACCGCGGGACCGCCGCCGACGGTAAACCCGGTCGAGACAAGGCTTTTCCCGAAAATTAGGCTTTTCGCCAGCACCAGCGGCAGCACGCCCCTGATCTCTCCGTCCCGTTCCGCCTGGAGGAAATAGCACCGGTGGCCGAACGTCTTCTCGATGACCTCTTTCCAGCCGGCGCGATGATAGAAAGTCGCATCGGGACAGGACTCGACGAACGCATCCCAGGCCGCGATTCCGGCGGGGTCGAGTTCCTTGACGGTCAGCGAATCACTCATGCATTTCAGGCGACGTCAAAGACCCTGTCCATACGGTCCCAGGAAAAATCCTTCAGCATCCTGCGCAGCCGCGGTGCCATCCGGCTGATATTCACATAATGCCGGAAACGGGTTTTCGCGCTGAGGCCGTCCTGGCGCGGCTGGTCGGTATCGATTTCCCAGGGGTGAAAATAAAATATTGTCGATTGCTGTTCTTCGCGGTTCACCTTGCCGATTGCCCAGCGGAAATACCCATAGGGCAGCAGCCGGAAAAAACCGCCGCCCGAGCAGGGCAGGTTCCGGTTGAACAGCTTGACCGTAGTCATCGGCAGTTCGGTGAGCGCCGTGCCGGCATTCGGGACATACCGAAACCGCGGCGCATCCGGAATCCCGTAATGATCGTGGCGTACCGGATAAACGCTGGAGCTGTAGGAGTACCCCGCTTCCGCCAGGACGTCATGCGCCCACAGGGTGTCCACACCGATCGAGAAACTGGCCGCCCGGTATCCGATGACGGGCTGGCCACTTACATCCTGCAGGATTTTGCGGGTTTTGGAGATATCCTCAAGGAACTGGTCAGGCGTCTGGTCTCCAACCCGGAAATGCGCCATTCCATGGCTTGCCACTTCATGACCTTCGTCCGCGATACGGCGGATCAACTGCGGATAGCGCTCCGCCACCCAGCCGAGTGTAAAAAAAGTCGCCTTGGCGCCGCCTTCGGCGAAGATGTCGAGAACCCGGTTGGTGTTCTGTTCGACACGACAGGGCAGGTTTCCCCAGTCGTCACGCGAAATGCGGGCTGAAAAGGCGCTGACCTGGAAATAATCTTCCACGTCGACCGTCATGGCGTTCGAACGATCTGCCAAGGTTATCTGCCGGTTCCCTGCCCGGCTCAACCGGCGCCGCGAAGAACGGCAACCCTGCGGTCGAGATCGGCAAGAGATTCTCCGCCATCGGGATCGAAATCCTCTATCAATGCGCCGGGCGCAGGGGCGGGGCGATAACCGGAACCGGTTCCGGCTTCTTCAGAGATTTCGCGCGCGACGTCCTGGACGACGGCATCGTCGATCACATGCGTATTTTCGAGGGAACCATACAAAAGCAGGCGGCCGCAGAGCGAGTTGATCCGGCGCGGCACGCCATTGGTCACCCGGTGAATACGATCGAACGCCTCGTCGGTGAATTCCGGATCGCCTTCCCAGCCGACCAGCTTCAGGCGATGTTCGATATAGCCCTTTGTCTCATCGGCGGCGAGGGGTTCGAGATGGCAGGTCGCAATAACGCGCTGTCGAATCTGCTCCATCTCGGGGCGGGCCAGTTTTTCCCGGAATTCGGGTTGTCCGAGCAGGAAACATTGCACCAGCGGCCGGTTGTCCATCTGGAAATTCGACAGCATCCGCAATTCTTCGATCGCCTCGAGCGGCATGTTCTGGACTTCGTCGATAACCAGCACGACGTGCTTGCCCTCTCCGCGCCGGGCGGCAAGAAACCCCTCAATGTCTTTCAGGATCGACGCCTTGTCTCGGCTTTCGGCAGGCAGGCCGAATGCCCGCGCGACCATGCGCAATGTATCGTCGGATCCCAACTGGGTGGTGACAATATTCGCGGACACGAATTTGCTCTGGTCGATCTGGCTCAGAAGCTGGCCGACGATCGTCGTCTTGCCGGCGCCGACATGGCCCGTGATAACGATAAAACCGTCGCGCTCGTTCATGCCATAGGTCAGATAGGCCATCGCTTTTTTGTGGCCCCGGCTCGGATAATAGAACCGGTGATCAGGGCTTAGCTGAAACGGCCGTCCTCGAAGGTTGTAATGCGATGCGTACATGTACTGGCGCTCAAAAATTGCGGGTAAGGTTTATTGTAACCGTATTGTCCCGAAAGTTATTGCTGCCTTCGGTCGATCTTGTCTGGCTGCGTGCGTAACTTAACGCAGCATTGGTATTTTCCATCAACCGGTAAGTCAAGGAACCAGTTAAACTGTGGGTGATATCCTCACGCTGGTCCGGGGTGCCGCGGTCGATAAAACGGAGCGCGGTCGAAACCGATGTCGACAGGCGTGAAGACAGCGTCCGGGATGCCGACAGGTTCATCCCCAGCACCCTTTCGAGGACACCCGTGGAATCGGTCGTCCGCCTTTCCCAGTTAAATCCCGCCGAATAGCTGCCGCGGCGCCGGGTTGTGTTGAAATCGACCGACAGAACCTTCTGGCGGAAAAGGGACGTCTGGAAACCGAGTTCGCTGGCCGACGCGTCGAATGGCTGCAATGTCCGCAGGTCGATCTGCTGCCCATTGGCATCGGTACCGATAAAACTGAGGTCTTCGTTCAGTTGTTCCTGGGACGTCGTGATCGATTCGTTATAGGACGCGGAAACGTTGGAACGGACCGAAAGGCGATAGCTTGCGCTCAACCCGTAGGTCGTGGTTTCGAATCGGTCGCCGACCGTGAATTCCAGCGACGACCGCGAACTGGGCTGCGCGGAGAACCCGACTTCCCAGATAATGCCGTTGGGCTCCTCGCTGAGCGCGGGATCGTCGATGGTTTCCCAGCCGACCGAACTGATCAACGACAGCTTGCGGCTGACCTGGTACCGGTAATTCGTATTCAGCGTGGTCGAAATCGACCGCGGTTCGCCGTTTGCACGTATTTCTTTCTGGCGGTTCAGCGAACCGCCGAACGTGAACAGCGTGAACCGGTTTCCGCTATTGACGGTAAATGTTTCGCCGAGAGACTCGGTATTCGTGATCTCATCGGATTCGCTCTGCGTGAAATTGAACGACGTCCGCGATTCCGTCTCCAGCCAGTTGCCGAAATGATGCAGGAAAAACGGCTGGATCGACACCGTCCGGACCGTCGTCCTGTTCGCGTCGGACCCGGTATCCGTTGTCGACACCGACTCTGCCGGATCGACAACCTGGCGGGTGATCGACGACGTCACGTTCACGAATGCAGAGCGCTCCCAAATTTCCGCCTGGCCGTTTGCACTGAGGTTGTTTGTCGACGAGCCCTGCGCCGTATCCTGGCGGGAATAAAAGCGGTTATGGCTATAGGCGAGGTTCAGCGATACCCGCCCGCCGCTGCCCCGGACATTGATTGCCGGCGAAACGGTAAATAGCTGATCCGAATTCCGGTCTTCCCTGTCCGTCGCGCCATTTGCGTTATCGGAAAAGGTGCCCGTTGTGCCGATTGCAGGGGATATGGACCAATCGCCTGCATGGGCCGGCGCCGCCGCAAAAATCGTCGGCAACAGCGAAACTGCGAACAGCACAGGGACTGCAACGGCGCTGCAGGCGACCGTGCCGATTCTGTTATATCCCTTGCCGTCGTCGCCCAACCGACCCTCCGCCCGAACCGCTACGGGTCAATAGTAGCTGTTCTGATAGGACCCAAAACGTTCGCCGCCCCCAAGCGGGCGACTCTTATTGAGCAAGAGGTTGATGTTTTTGCAAGCACTAACAAGACCTATCGCACTATCGACCGCCGTTTGGGAGGTCCGCTCGGCCTCGACGACGAACAACGTCTGGCCGACATTGAGCGCCAAAACTCCCGCCACGCTGCTGAGCAATGCGGGCGGGGAATCCATAATGACGACACGCTCGGGATACCGGAGGGAAAGCTCCGATACCAGATTGCCCATCCGTTCGCTGGCCAGCAGTTCCGTCGCGAGGTGATGTGGCCGGCCGGCCGGCATCACGCTGAGATTCTCGATATTGGTTCGCATGATCACATCGGACATATCGATGCGGTCATCGGCAATCAGATCGACTAGGCCGAGATCGGCTTCGAACCCGAGAACGTTCGGAATATCGGGTTTCGCAACGTCGGCGTCGATCAACAGAACCGTCAGATCGCGTTCAGAAGCAATGCTCATGGCGAGGTTCACCGCCATGAACGTCTTGCCTTCACCGGAACGCGAACTCGCGACCATGATGACATTCCCGTTGCGGATGGCGTTGGGTCCTTTTTCGAAGGCGTTCAGCAGGAGCGGGCGCTTGATAAGGCGGAATTCCTCCGCGATATGCGTGCGTTCGCCGAACGGCGTGACCATGCCGGCCGCCTGGATCTTTTCGAGGTCGATTTCGACCGACCGGCCAACGCGCCGGCTCATATCGAGCGGCCGATGAATATGCGACCCGGCCGCGTTTCGCCGGATCTGCATTGCCGTTTCGACGGGCGCGGGACGCGGGTTTCCGGACGCGCTGTCTGATACCGCGGAAACAGCGGAAGCCGCGGATCGTCTTAACTTTCCGAATCCGGGCACCCGCCCCGCAAGAGCCAAAACGGGAATACCCATGCCCCTGAGCCGCGACAACCCCGGGAGCCGCCCCAATTTCGGAAGACGCGGCGTGCCGCGGGGTGTGGCCGGCCTGGGCGCATTTAAGCGCTTTTTACCGATCAGAAGAAAACGGATCATGGCCCAGAACAGACCGAATATCCCACGACGGCGCGGAGCGGCAGCAGCGGCAGGGTTGCCGGAACGTGCCACATCGCGCGGATCGCCGGGCGGGACGCTGCCGACGGCCTCATCCGCTGAAGCCGCGTCGGCGGCATGATCGCGATGCCAGGGCTTCGTCGCTTTCCTCCGACGCCTGAGCAGTCCTTTCCGTTTTACGGCGGGGGTCATCGCTGCCGCGGCAGCGGCCGCGGGATCCGTTACCGGTGACTGCGCCGGAGCATGTTCGGGGTAATCGGGAGCGGCAGGCGGCGTCTCGTCAGGCCGGGCACCGGGAGGCGGCCCCTCCACCGATTCCGGATTGGGTTGCGGATAAGACGAATCTCCCGCCCCGGGCGGCGGCGCATATTGCGGCGGCTGTCCATGCTCCGGAAGCCCCTGTGGCGGAGGCGGGGCGGCGGCAGGACCACGCCATGCTGAATCGGCATCCAAACCGGGTCCGGGCTCGTCCTGCGGAATGTGGGTGTTCCGGGCGGGCACATCCGAGTCGGCGCCGGGATCCTGGAACCGGGCCGGGCCGGAGGGCCCCTCGTCGGCGACGCCGCCGTCAGCCGTATCCAGAAAACGCTCTATGCTGCTCGCCGGGTTCTGCCGTTGCGGAGGAGAGTCGTTCCCAACGCCTGTTTTCCGGTCTGCCCCGGGATCACGGGTCATCCGTTCGGCCGCTTTTTCAACAGACGAAGATGGGGGCGAAGAAGAATTTCCGCCCTCGGTCGCCCCGCGACGCGGTGAATCATTATCGGTCAATCGCCTACCCCGAAGTTAGACGATGCTAAGCCCCTTGACGGTCGCTAGCAAGCCATTTGCCCCCATAACTTCAACCATGAGGAGCCCACCGAAAGCAACGATCAAGCTTGCCGCAACCAGCCCGAAACCGAGCAACTCGCGACGCCGGCGGCGGCGTTCGCCGACCGACGTAATTGCGGTCACACAACCCAGCACCGGCAGAGCGAAGGTCAGGCGCAGGCGCTGCACCGTCTGGAAGGTCGAATTGACCTGTCCCAGCAGGAAGGCAAATGCCAGTCCGGCGCCGAGTCCGGCAACAAGGACCACGGCCATGAAAAGAGGCCGGTTGGGACCGCTGGGCTTAAGCGGAAGCTTGGGCGGATCGACAATGCGGAACTGGACCTTTTGCGCCTTTGTTTCCATGTCCGAAGCAAGCCGGGCAGATTCCTGCCGCTGGCGCAATTCCTCGTAACCTCTCTTGACGATTTCGTAATCGCGCGAGAGCCGGGAAAGCTCGGCCTCGACCTGCGGCACGCGGCCGGCCAGCTGTTCCCACTTTTTAACGTCGACGCCTTCCTTTTCGGCGCGCCGCTTGAACGCGGCAATCGCCGCCTCCTGCTGGACGAGCTGTATCTTGACCTGTTCGTAGACCGGATTGGGCACCACGTTCTTGCCGGCTTCAGCCGCCTGTTCGACGGGCGCCTGATCGGTCGGGCCGAATTCGGCCTTGCGTTCGTCGGCAAGCTCTTTCTTGAGAACCTCAAGCCGCTTGATCGTGGTTGCCACATCGGGATGTTTGTCGGTGTAGCGCGTCAACAGATTGTCGACGACCTTCTGCAACTCGAAGATCCTGATCTGGGTATCCGATTCGGGACCTTCCCCCGCAGAGGACGCAAGCGCGATATCGGGCATGCCGCCCGCGAGTTCGAGAAACTGCGGCACAGAAGTCAGTTGCTGCTTCAGTTCGTCGCGAACGGTCGATGCCTCCGCAATCTGGGCTTCGGTACGCTTGTGCTGCGCCCGCATGGCCTGCATGTGCGAATAATAGTTTCCCTCGCCGGGGAGCATGCCGAGATTTTTGCGTTTGAAGGTCGCGAGTTTGTTTTCCGCAAGTTCGAGCTGGCGTTCGTAATCCTTGATCTGGTCGGACAGGAAACGCCGCGTGGAATCCATATCCTTTCGGCTGGACCCCAGATTACTCTCGACGAAAATCTGCAACACCGCCTGAACGACGCGCTTTGTGATCGCGGGCTCACGGTCGTCATAGGCGACCCGGAACAGGTTGCGACCCTGCTGGCGAATCGAAATCGAATTCGCGAGTTTCTCGATCAGCGCTTCTTTCTCGCCTTCCGATTTTATCTTGAGGTCGAGGTCGGTCATCAGAATGACCTTTTCAAGATTGGGGCGGCTCAGCAGCGTACGCTGCATGATGTCGATCTGCTGGAACATGTTGACCTGGACCGCGATGCCCTTCATCAGCGGGCCAAGCATCGTATCCATGTCGACATAAACACGGGCCTGGGATTCATACTTGTCGGGAAGGCCGGCAACCATTGTCCAGCCGGCACCGCAGACCAGCCAAGAAATTGCGAGCGCATACCACCGCCTGCGCCAGATAGACGTAAGATAAGCGAGGATTTGTACGTATAATTCACTCATCTACGTGCCCCCCCCACTTACGGCTTAAGACAACTGCCGACCGACGGACGCCTTGCTTCCGTGGCCCATTCATTCGCAATACGCGGATCCCAGACACTCTACACACCACATTGCCTACTCAAATACGCGAGCGCCGCCGATATTCAGCCAGCGCCCAGTTCACCTAGATAGATAGCTGTCCACATCTAACCCACTATCACCCTACAATTCGTAAACTAGCAACAATTCTCTACAAATTCAATAACATGATCGGGCCGCCGTTAACCATGAAGAGAGACGGTCGCCCCCGCGGCCGGCCGGAACGCCGCGCCGGGGCGGTAGCCAACAGCCCCAGAATATTGTTGTTTATCAACAGCTTATGCAACTTTCACCGTCAGGACACAATTTCCAATCATGTAATATATATGCAAACGGAAAGCCGCGCAGAATGGGAGATGGATATCGCTGCAACAAACTGCAACATTTTTGCAGCCAACGGCACCGTCCTGTCGGATCAGAACCACGCTTCGGGGATAACGATAACGTCGCCCGGCATGATCCGGACATTCGCCGACATGTCGCCGGCGCGAAGCAGGTCGTCGATCCGCACCCGGAACTGCTTCAAGTCCTCGTCGACCAGCCGCGATATGGTGGCGCGGTTGCCATCGGCAAAATCGGTAAGCCCGCCGACGGAGATCATGATATCGAGCAACGTCATCGTCGACCGGTATGGCAGCGCCTGGGGCTGCGCCGCTTCGCCGACGACCCGGACCCTGTCCTTCGGCAGACCGACAAATCCCCGCATAATGACGGTGACGATGGGGTCCTGAATATAAACGCTGAGCTGTTTCTCGATATCGCGGGCCAGCTCGGTCGGCGTCTTGCCGGTCGCAGGCAGGTCCTCGATCAACGGAATAGTTATCTTGCCGTCGGGACGCACCGCAACGCTGTTCGACAGTTCCGGGTTCCGCCAGACGAATATCTGAAGCGAATCGTCGGAGCCGATCCGGTATTCGGTCTCGAGCTCTTCCGTCTCGGAAACGGGCTTTGCCGTCGGAAGTTCCTCAAGCGAGGAACAGCCTGCCAGAGCCGCCACGCACAGCACCATCAGCGCTCCGCCAAACCTATTCCACAACATTTCGCCCACCATTTTTTGTCGCGACCAAACGTAACTCACCAAATGTCGGGCTGCATAATAGCCCCAAAAAGCAAACGATCAATGTAGTGTCGCAATATCTGAATGACGCGACAGCCACAATTCCAGCATCATGACGTCCCAGATCAGCCCGCCGAACCGGCTTTCTCGGACGCCGGTCAGATCGGACCGGATCTCGTCGATAATCCCGTCCGCAAGAATATCGCGGGTCGCAAAAGCCCGAAGCCCCTCTTCGGCCATATCGCGAAGATCGCCCGGCGCGCGGGTCCATTCGGAAAACGGCATGCCGAAGCCGTGCTTTTGTTTGCTCAGAATTTCCGGCGGCAAAAACCCTGCCATCGTGTCCTTGTAGAAGCCGCGCAGCCGGCGCTGGGGCAACAACGTTGCCGACGGGATCGCCGCCGCAAACGAAACGAGGTCTTCGTCAAGCATCGGATAGGCGACGCGGACGCCGGCGAGCTCGCACGCCCTGTTGACCTTCCTCAGATCGTTATCCGCAAGCGTTATGTGGAGATCGAGAAACTGCATACGTTTCAGCTCCGTAGCGCCGTCGGGCCGGTGATAGATCTCGCGCGCGATCCGCAGCGGCTCTCCGGGGTCGATCGCCGCCAGGAAATCGGGATGGAACAGACGCGACAATCCAGATGTCGCGATGATGTTGTAAGCCTGCAGCCTGTCGGGCAGCGGTGTCTCCGCCCGGTTTGCATAGGCGGTGGCCCGCGCCAGCACGCCGTCGCCCGTATTGCGGCCGGCCCCGTTGAGCAGCAGTCCGTGCAGTAACCTGCGGAACGGTGACGGGATACGGCGCCATGCATCGTAGCGGCGCTGCTCGACGTAGCGCTCGTTTCCGGCGAATATTTCGTCGCCGCCGTCGCCGGCAAGCAGAAGCCCGACCCCGTTATCCCGCGCCACCCGCGCACAGATATAAGCCGGCACGGACGACGAGTTGCCATAGGGTTCGTCATGCGCCTCGACGATTCCCGGAATCGCGTCCACCGTTTCCGCCGGCGTCAGCACATGTGTGACATGATCAATGCCGAACCGCCGGGCACCCGCCTCCGCCCAGGGCAGTTCGTTGTATTTTTCTTCCGGGAAGGCGATCGTGAAACCCTTCGCCCCGGGCCGGTGGCCGGCCAGATAACCCGCAACCGACGTGCTGTCGAGCCCGCCGCTCAGAAAGGCGCCCGGCTCTGCACCGGGAACCGCGGCCACCGCCGCCCCGACACCGTCCCTCAGGCTGTCGCGCACCTGCTCGGCACAGGCCCCGTCATCGCGGTCGGAGAATTCGGTATATGCGGGCTGCCAATAGAACGACCGCGACACCGCGCCGTTGCGGAAATGGGCATACTGTCCGGGCTGGAGCTTTTCGATATCCTCGAAAACCGTTGCCGGTCCCGGGCTGATATAAAAATAGAGATAATTGAACAATGCCTGACGGGAAATATCCGGGTTGAGCGCCGGATGACTGCAGACAGCCCGCGCATCGGATGCAAAGACAAATGCCCCGGCAGGGGTTGTTGCAAACGACATCTGCTGGACACCGATACGATCGATAGCGACCAGCGCTTCATGCCGGGCGGAATCGACGATCGCAAAAGACGCCGGACCGCCGACAATATCGAACAGCGATATTCCCTTGTCGCGCCAGGCTTCGATAAGGGCCGCTGCGCCGCCCTGCGCGACCGCACGCTGCCTGTATTTTTCGCCGCGCCACCGCGCCCGGCCGTAAACGACGGCAAGGATATCCCCGGCGCTGTGCACGGAAACGTCGGACGACCAGCCCTGCGCGCCGATACCGGCAGCGGCAACCGCTTCCGACTGCCGTGCCGATCCTTCATGCGCATGTCCGGCATCGAGCATCCGGGCGACGATATCGGGGGAAGAAAGCTCGTAAACGTGGTCGCCCGACCGACCCGCGCCGGCCCATCCGACGAGTCCCGTCAAACCAGCACCTCGAGCGGCACCGGATGGCTGAGAAAAGCCGTGGGACTGGCCGTCAGCCCATAGGCGCCCGACTGAAACAGCACCACAAGGTCGCCGACCGCGGCCGCCGGTATGTCCACCTTGTCGCCGAGAAGATCGAGCGGCGTGCACAAACAGCCGACGATGTCCGCGGTTTCGGTCGCCGGCTCGTCCATGCGATTGCCGATCGCGACGGGATAGTTCTTCCGGATCACCTGCCCGAAATTGCCCGATGCAGCGAGCTGATGATGCAGCCCGCCATCGGTGATCAGGAATACCTTTCCGCGCGATTCCTTGCGGTCGACGATCCGGCTGACATAGATGCCGGCCTCGCCGACGATATAGCGTCCGAGTTCGATAACGACGCGGACATCGCCCAGCTCGGTTTTGATCCGCGCCATCAATCCGTCGAGATTCTCGGCAACCGGCGTGAGGTCGAGCGGCGTGTCGCCGGGGAAATACGGGATGCCGAACCCGCCGCCGATATTGAGGTGTCTTACGGGTCCGGGCGCAACGGCCGCCAGCGCGATTGCAAGATCGACCGTGTTCGTCTGGGCTTCGATCAGCGCTTCCGCCCGCAGATTCTGCGAACCGCTGAATATATGAAAGCCATGAAATTCCAGGGTCGGCAGTTCGCCCATGCGCCGGAGCATGTCGGGCACGCATTCGGCATCGACACCGAACTGCTTCGGCCCGCCGCTCATCCTCATGCCGGACGTCTTGAGTTCGAAATCCGGATTCACCCGAACGGCGACCGGCGCCACGACACCCTGTTCCGCGGCGTGGCGGGCAACGATTTCCATTTCGTTCGCGGATTCAAGATTGAGCACGATCCCCGCCGCTACGGCGCGCGCGATCTCCGCCTCGGTCTTGCCGGGCCCGGCGAAACTGATGCGATGGCGCGGCATGGTGGTGTCGAGCGCCACGTTCATTTCGAGGGCGGAGGCGACGTCAATTCCGTCGACCAGTCCCGCGGCATGCTGCACGACGGCCGGCATGGGGTTCGCCTTCATCGCGAAATTCAGGTTCACGCCATCGGGCAGGATTTCGCGCAGATGGGCGATCCGTTGCGAGATCAGATCGCGGTCATAGGCGAAAAACGGCGTCGCCCCGATCTGACGGGCCAGACGGGATAACGGCACGCCGCCGATGACAAGGTCCCCGTTCTCGACCGGGAACTGTTCTATCGGCGCCGTGACCGGTTTCGGTTTTTCGCGTTTCCTGGCTTCGGGAGCGTCGCTCACACTTCCTCCTCGAAAAAGCCGGCCAGTTCTTCGGACAGCTTCTTGCGGTCAATCTTACCGTTGGGGTTCCTGTCGAGCGAGGCCCGTTCGACAACCGCATGCGGCACCATGAATTGCGGCAGGTCCGCGCGGCAGGCTTTCAGGACGGCCTCGGCATCCAGCGCACCGTCCGGCGGCGGGGTCGCCACAATCACGATGCCCTGGCCGATCATCGGATGCGGCAGCCCCAGCGCCACCGCTTCGCTGACCGCACCGGAGGAATAAACCACCTCTTCGAGCTCGGTCGGACTGATCCGGTAACCGGAACTTTTGATCATCTCGTCGCGGCGGCCGACGAAATAGAGGAAGCCGTCGGCATCCTTGCGGACGGTATCGCCGGACCAGACCGCGAACTCGGTCATCGGCAGACCCGATAACTGGCCCGGTGCGGGCTTGAACCGTTCGGCGGTGCGCTCCGGGTCGTTCCAGTAGCCGAGCGAGACAAGCGCGCCGCGATGCACCAGTTCGCCGGGCTCGTCGGCGCCGCAGATTTCGCCCTTTTCGTTGACGACCTGGATTTCGGCATTGGGGATCGCCTTGCCCATGGAATCCGGCCGGTTGTCGACCTCTTCCGGGGGCAGATAGGTCGACCGGAACGCTTCGGTCAGCCCGTACATCAGATAGGGTTTCGCGTTGACGAGGGACCCGCGCAGACGGTCAAGGGTCGCGCGCGGCATGTGGCCGCCGGTATTGGTGAAATAGCGCATGGTCGCAACCGC
>TARA_R110000868_G_scaffold14021_1_pt1 | contig 33137 bp, 62 predicted proteins | sample TARA_R110000868 | Tara Oceans TARA_R110000868 (sample SAMEA4397489) | marine metagenome | biome: Polar Biome; feature: [SRF] surface water layer (ENVO:00010504); material: water (ENVO:00002006), including particulate matter (ENVO:01000060) such as... | depth 5 m | reverse complement strand
TTTTTTTTCACCATCTAACCACCCACATTCATCATTTATACAAACTACTTTTTGTCCTACTTTCATAATTAACTGCGCACAACACAGTATATAAAACAGTGGGGCGTTGTGCGTCTTTTTAGCCCACTTGCACTTAGTTAAGGTTATCGGTTTCGGATAGGTAAGTGCATCCTATCCCCACCGTTTCATATACTCGGCACGTTATGCACAAGGCTACATTAGTGCATTATTAAAAAGTATTTTACCTAATCGAATTACAAAATAATGTTCGCCTTCTTCCGCTCCCCATTCGGTTTTTCCTGTTGTAGTTTCAATTCCTTTGCATTCAACAATCATAGTTGGTGCGTCTTTGCTATAACCATTTTTAAATAAAACCTTGTCAAATTTTCGGTCATTTACAACAAAGTCACTATTTCCCATTTGGCAAATGCTTTTATCTTCAGTCAGTCTATTAATCCAATAGTCTTTTATTTCTCTATATTCCTCTTTTTTAATTCCTTTAGCAATCATATCAAACCACTTCTTTTTTAAGGTGAGAGTAAGAACACGCCCAGTGCATAACAAAGCATAACATTCATGCTTATTTTGTGCTTTTTTGGAAGTTTTGGTGCTTATCATAGTTCTGTTTTTATTAATTAAATTTTGTGATTTATTACGCCCGAAAGGTTATACAAATCGTTAGCAAACATTAAAAGTATTTGTTTTTAAGTTTGGGTACACAAAGTCTCTAAGAGTACTCTTCAATGTTTTTTCACCTTTATAAAAGTATCTACCACAATCAGCTTCTTTGCAATTATCTTTTAGCCATAATTCAAAGTCTTGTTTTTCTTTTTCTTTTAACGATTTGCTAACACCGTGTATAGAAAATAAATTAACAAGTTCGTCAGCTAAATCATCTATATAAACCTTTGTTGCTACTAATCCGTTCTCTTGTGTACTTGCAACACCCGCACAATGTCCTGTAATCATTTCTGTAATTTCTTTCTTATTCATAAGTTCTGTTTTATTTAATTGTTAATTTACTTTCCATACACAAATTCGTTAGGGAAGTGCTTAGTTTAGTGCTTTATCAAAGTTTTGTGCTTTATTCATTTTCTTTTATTTTAATTCAACTATTAAAACACCTCTTAATCCTATGCAAGCGATTAAATAATAAGCTTCTGCCATTAATCTAGTCATGAAGATTATATCATCACCGTACTCATCTTTTAGTATCTCGTTAGTATTGCTGTTGTAGATAGCGTACATTAATTGATATTTTACTACAAAAGTAACCCAATTAAACCGACGTGAACTACCCACACACTAAAAAGATGTGTGGGCTTCTTGCACAACGCATAGCCTAATGGCTTACGTTAGCGTACAAAGGGTTGTCCCTAACCCCAAAATTCTTTATATTCAAAGAAGCATTTAAGTCTCTATCCATTGAATTACCACACTTATCACAATTGTATGTTCTATCTGAAAGTTTTAAATCTTTCTTATGGTTTCCACAATTAGAACATACCTTACTGCTTGGTTCAAATCTGCCAATTACAACAAGGTTTTTACCTTGCCAATCAGTTTTGTATTCAAGCATTGTTCTTAATTGTCGCCAACCCATTTCAGATATTGCTTTAGCTAAATTATGGTTCTTTACCATATTACTAACAGCTAGATCCTCTAATACAATTGTATTATACGTATTTACTAATTCAGTAGATATTTTGTGCAAGTAATCAGTCCTTTGGTTACGGATTTTCTCTTGCAATAATGCTACTTTTAATTTTTGTTTTTCTCTATTTATCGAACCTTTCTGTTTTCTTGCAAGGCTTCTTTGTTCAACTCTTAATCTCCTTTGTTGTGATTTAAAAAAGTTTTTATTTTCATATACCACACCATCGGAAGTAATTGCTAAATCTTTAATACCAAAATCAATACCAACAGATGTTTCAGTTTTAATTGACTTTTGTTTTGGTTTTTCTGTTTGTGTATCAACCAATATAGATACAAAGTATTTACCTGTTACAGTTTTTGTTAGTGTAACTCTTTTAGGTAAACCTTTAAACTCTCTGTGGTAATCAATAGCAACTTCTTTTAGTTTAGGTAGTTTCAATGTACCATCTTTAAACGATACTTCAAATCCTTGGGGAAATGTAATTGACTGTTTGGAATACTTATTTTTAAATTTCGGAAATTGACCTTTACCTTTAAAAAAATTTTGGTATGCGGTATCTAAATTAATAATACTATGTTGCAATACTTGACTTGGACATTCTTTAATGTAGTCAAACTCATTTCTCAACTCTGGAAGTTGCTTGATTAAGTCATATTTAGATATTGATTTTTTATTTGAAGCATACGCAACAGTCTTTGTTTCCAAACCCAAATTATAGACAAGTCTATTTACACCAAAATACCTTTGTAATTGGTCTTTTTGGTCTTCCGTTGGAAATATTCTGTATTTGTATCCTTTAAGCATCTATTATTAAATAGTCTAAACTTTTGTAAAAGTACAATATTTTTATCTAAATCACAAACTTTGGTTAATTTTATTTTAATTGATGCCGTATTTTGTTTAAATCATTCCGTCTTTGGTTGTAAATAATTTAAACAAAATACTACATTATGCAATCAAATTACATCCCATCCACGCTAAGGCGATGGATGGGATGTACGCTCCGTTTCATAAAAAATGTTTACCTCAATTTAGAATCATTCTAAATTAGTTAGTTGTTACGCTAAAGTTGTTTAATTCGTGGGACATAAAACTATAGCGTGAGCTATCCCAAAAATGGTTAAAAGAGTCATTTGGTTGATTTATTTGTATTCCGTTAACCTCTTTAAATCTATAGTTTTGTTGCTCTGCTCTAGCGTACTTATATAAGTCGCTCTTAACTATATGTATCTTATATTCTTTCATCTTAGATATCCAAAACATAACGCCTTTAGTCTTTGATACCTTTGATATCTCCCAACCCCTATCAAATAGTTCTCTAACCATCTGAACAGAGCCTTTCTTTTCGCTTATATATCTATCTGATGAATCGCAAGTTATTGGAGTATATTTATCAACTCCAACAGCTTCTAAAGTATTGTGTAGTTCTTCTGAAGTGTCAATAGGGTGATATATTAACAGCTCTAAATAGATGTTTTTACCTTCTTTAGCGAACTTTACTAAGGCTGATGGGTCATTTACAAAACCTAGGTCTAGCCCAAATGTATAGTCTAATTCAGGAAACTCTTCAATATAAGTAACGTGTTTAAATATCTGTCCTTGCATAGCTCCTTTAAGACCTAAGCCGTAAACTTTCCACATGTATTCGTCTGCGGTTCCTGCTTCTATATTATCAATGTTTGGTGGCGGTTGGTTCTTATTTGTAACCTCTTCACCTCTATAAAAGATACTATCACCTTCTACAGTGTAAGTTCCCGACTCATAAGGTTCGTAACCTAGTATTTTGTTACGCTCTTGAATAGATACAAAAGGATTATCTTTATAAGTTGTACGCAAATAACCTACATCAGGTCTAGGAAGTACGTTATTAAATATCCAATGTTCAGTAACTGAAGGATTCATATCCATCCACCAGAACTTTTTACACCTCATTTCTGCTTGGTCGAATATAGACTTTTGAATAGGTAAAGGTTCGTTTAACCAAAGGTAATCACATTGAGCACCGTGAAACTTTGACGGCTTATCAGCACCTAGAAAGTTAATCTTATTGTTGAATATCTTGAAACTTGAAACTTCTTTAGCATCTTGAAAAGGGTTCTTTAATCCAAAAGCATCTAATCTATTGCTAAAATCATTATATAGTGTTGTCTTAAATTCGTTGTAAGTCTCTTTAACTACGTTTATAACACAATTAGTTTCATACCTACAGCAAAGTAATATAATAAAGTCAATTGATGCAATAGTTTTACCTGATCTACTAGAGCCAGATAATAACAAACCTCTTTTTCCATGTGTTAATTCATCACCATTGTACTGTTGTTCTGTACAAGATTTAACTAAATATCGAAAATTTGGATTAATACGCCTACTCATGGTGATTTTAACAAGTCAATGAATACAAGGGTTAATTATACTTTACACACGCGGTGGAGACAAATTAATCTGTTATATCATCAGTTGGTGGAAATATGTCGTTAACGTCCTTTCTTTTGTCGTTAACTGTTATATCATTCTGAACTCTATCTCCGTATTTAGAAGGGTTTAATTTACCTAACACCCATTTACGAGCATCAATTCTTAACTTAGCTCTGTTTATAACATTGTTATTAGTTATTTCAACACCGTCTTTCATTATCACATCACCACCTTCATCGTCAGCTATAGTAAGGATTTCATCGAATATATTCTCTGCTCTTATTTTACACGCGTGTGTGTAATGTTTTACTTTAACTTCATCTTCTTCTAACCACTTATAAAAAGTCTTACTACTAGGAAACTCAGGTTCTAAAAGTATATTCCTTACCGCTTCACCTTCTGCAACTCTTTTAAATACTATTTCAAATATCTCATCCTTTTGTTTATCACTGTAACTCATAGTCTGTTATGTTGTTAAGTTTATCTATTTCTCTAAAGCTTCTGAATATTCTTTAAATTGCTTCTCGTTCATTACGATAGGTTTTAACTTCTGCTCAAAGGTTTCGTTAAAGAACTCTTCAGGATGCTTATCGTTAAATTTACCTTCTTCAAAAACATCTATTACAAGCTGCTTCTCTTCTTGAATTAATTCATTAGCGTAATTAGTTATATATTCGCTAAAACCTGATAAAGCTTCTTTTACTTCGTCGCTAATGTCTTTAGTAACTGCTGTATCGTTGATAAAATCAATTAATTTTGTTATTGGTGTCTTTTCCATAATTTTAAAATTATCCTTTAGTAAACCCTAATTCATCAACTCCTGTATTTAACTCATTACCTTTAGGCATAATGAAATTCTCATTAATAAATCTCTTTCCAGAATAAATATTTAACTTATTATATGTTATTAAATCGTATAAATTGTTTTTTAACTCAGGCTTATGCTCAATGTGATTAACATTGATAGATATAGCATCATATATTTTTTTAATACTACTTTTACCATATAAATCCATAAGTTTTTTATAAGCTTCTTTATCTTCTTTACTTTCTTTACTTTCCATAATTAAAAGAATAAATTCCAAATAATCTTAATATATTTAATAAAAGCAATAATAAAAGGAACTACTAAAAGTATGACAACTATGTTAGTTATCGTTTTTTTAAAGTTCTTAATAAATCTTTTGAAAAATCCTTTTAATCCTACTCCGTGTAAGATTTCTATTGAATCTGGTGTTTTTTTCATAATTACAAATATAGTGTTTTTCAGTTTAATCCTATCTTTATTTATAGTATTTTTTTTGAATATTTTTCGACTTCTTTATTTAAGTCCGTTATGTTTATAGACTTAGTTGTATTTTTTTACTAGTCCTTTCATATTTTTAATTAAATAATTTTATCTCTGCTCTAATTAATTTAACTGCATCGGCTTTTTCTCTGAATTTTTTATCTGTTATATACCACGTTTTGTAGTTTCTAATTCCGTGCAATACTGAAACGTGAGTTTTCCTATTACAATAGTCGGCTATTATCTGCAAGTTAACTTTCTTTTCTTTTACTTTAGCGTTGTACTTTGCTAGATAGAAGAAAATATACCTAATCTCTGGAAGTGGTTTAGCTCTTGACTTAGAAATTAATAGTTCTTTTTCGATTCCAAAAGTTGTACATACTACCTGCATGATTTCGTCAAGTGAGAAGTAGTCTTTTTCGTAATTCTCCATAATCATATAATCTATTTTCATCTTATTAACAGCATTAATTTAGCAACCCAGTATCCTATTTGATAACCCGCAATGCTGTAGATTATAACATCTAATATTTGTTTTCTTTTCATTTCGTTTTATAATAATTTTTAAAATTCTCATAATTATCTTTATAATCTAACATTGTCTTAAGTTGATTATACAACTTATCGTGCTTTAATTCTAGTAATCGAGCTAACAAATCGGCAATTGATATACTAGGCAATTGCAGAATAGTTCTATACTCTTTCGCTTTATGCTCGATTAGTAGGTTATAATTATGCTCGGCGTTTATCATTTTTACAAATGCGTCCGTTTTTTTTCTTTTTTCTTTTATCATTTAGGTACGTTTATTTATTGAAATGCGTAATAGTAACTATATTACGTTGTTAGCGAGCATTAAGAATATTTAATCTCACCATTACAGTTTTGGCAACTATGTTCTACTTTAGGATTTCCACAAGCGCATATAAAACGCTCGCTAACACTATCTATATTTAATTTATTTAAAGCATCGTTTATGTTAGTTAACATTTTATTGTATTCTGCTTGCTGAAAAGGCTCTTCTTTCTTTATCTCTTCAGTAACAATTCTTTTATGTTCTTCTAGTATCTCTATTGCGTAATTCATAATTTTATTTTTTTTAAGTTTTTAAATAATCTAATCATAGATTTAACGTTGTGTGCAATACTAAAACCACGGCTTCGGGTCGTAAGTCTCAGTACATTTAACAACTCTAAATTTATGTTCAGGCGTAATTTTCTTTTCCGATTCCGCAAGTGCTTGTGCTTTCTTCCTATCCATAAATTTATGGTAGTATTCGTTTTTCTCTTCGTTGTGAGTATGATAGACAACTTGCGGTGCGCTACCTTCTACTAATGCTTGCACGTAATAGTGCGTAAATGATTGTTTTGCCATAAAGTACTGCACACAACACTGTATAAAATCAAGTGGGGTTATGTGCTTATTTTGACCACTTCGGCTGTTTAATTAGTTTGTGCAAGTCGGAATGTGTTTGCCGTTCAATCCCACCTGCTTTTATACTTTTACGTTGTACACAATTAAAATGCTTTTTGTTTGCCACACTTTCGGCATTGTTGGTGTCCGTTAAGTTGGTGTCCTACACTATACCAATCGCATCCGTTATCGCATTTAAACTGTTCGCTTCGCCTGTACAACATTGTATAAAGAAAATGCTTGTTTCAGTTCTTTTGCACACTCTGTTATTTTACCCATAGGTATTCCAGTTATAAATCTTTTTTCATCAATAACAATTGAGTGTTTAATCATTATTTTTTGTATTTCTTTTAAGTCCATTTTTGCTTATTTTATTTATTAATTCACGCACTTTCCTTATACTGTACCGTTAAGCACAATTAAAACTTATACGTTCCTGCATCCCTCATAGAATGGCGTTCGCTTCTTTCAAGAATTTTGCCATATTTAAGAATTTCAGAAACCATCCAGTCATAGCCTCTAAATCCTTCTGTTTTACTTCTTCTTGCTTTTTCACATCTAACATTAGCACCCCAGCCATCGCCAAAATTGTAATAAAAGGATTTATTATTAAGTTCTTCAACTTGCTTTTTAGGTAAATTCTTGAAAATAAAACATCCTGCTTTTCTTCCAGTATCAACGCCATTCCAACTACCTACATTGGGCATTGTTAATTCAAATCTTAGTATCATTTTAACCAGTTTTAAAAGATGCCTAACAATATATATAGCAAAGTGGGGCATCGTTCCAAATCGCTACTTTAGTGCTTTTAATTTAGTTCTTTATGGTTTGATAGGTCATCACTTTTAAACCCACCTTGCCATATACTCGTCCGTTATAAGTAATTATTTTTTTGCCAACGCTACTCTTATGCTTTGACGTATTTCGTGGTTTACACTTGTGCCGTTTTCTTTGGCTAACTTTTTAAGTTGCTCTAATTGTTCGGGCTCAATTCTTATTTGGTAGGGTATTTTCATTTGTTTAGTTTTAAATAATATTGCACATCTTCTTCATAGGTTTCGTGTTTGGTATCAAATTGAATAACACCTACAAAATCTGTTAGTAATTCTTCTTTTTTAGAATCTTTGTAAGTTTCCATCATAATCTCAACTAATAGCTTTTGAGACTCAGTAAGCCAATTCATACGACTTGTGTTTTCTAATAATTGATTAGCTGTCATTTCTTAATTTTTTAAAGTATTTAATATTCTTTTCGCATTGTTCAGGTGTATGTCTGCTTTTATCCCACCATAAAATAACACCGTTCTTTTTATCTGTCCAATAAGAGATAGCACCTCTAATAGCTATCTCTTGTCTTTCCTTAGTTTCTTTATCCATTATTAAAGTGATTTAATTCTTTCAATTAACTCTTTAGTTTCAATTATATTATTTTCAATAACTTCTTTAGTTAAATTATATTCTTTCTTCTCCCATTCTTGAATATTACTATTTAACATTTCGTTAGTATAATTTAATTGACCTTTTAAAGATGTTAATTTTTCGTTATTTAATGTTAATTGAAAGTTCATAATATTTAGTTTTAAATTTTAGTGTCATTATTAACACTGGCACAAATATAAGTAACATATAACTAACATACAAGTAAAATATAATAAAACTTTAAATTATTTTGCCAATGCACTAAAAATAAAAAATTATAACACTATATAAAGCGCATTAAAACGCTCTCAATATTTAACGTTGTATAACATATTTTTTACCCCCCCCCCCCTTTACTCGGGTGGCTTAGCGTGTTCACTCAAAACGTCCTGAATATAATTTTTAAGGTCTTTTTTAGATTTTATAGCTAATATTTGTAAACGCTCAAAGGTTCCGTCTTCTTCGTTTATGTCAATTAATTTTCTCATTTTTTAATATTTATTAAATTAAAATTATTAGAAGCGTAATCTATCGCTTCTTTATAACTTTTAAAATTCATTATTACTTCATCCCATCTATTTAAAAATACTGCTCCTTTATCATTTAAGAAGCAGTACAAGTGGTGTTTAAATTCTATCACTCTATTACGTATTGATTTGATAACCAAGAAACCATTCTTTCCTCATTTATAACTCCTGTTAATTGCTCATTACTTTTATTTGCTTACTCTTATGGATTTGAGTCATAAAAAGCTTTTGCAAATTTTTGACTACACCAACTTCTGATACTCATATCATCATTAATCAAATGCTTTGCCCATTCCATTTCAGGTATTAATTCTTTACTTGATTTATGTAATATTGCTAAAGATGGCTTTGTTCTTGTTGGCCTTATGTATAACTTTTCATTCTTAGGTACATCAATCCAATCTGTATATATTTTTTTAGGTGTATTAAATTTACCCCATAAAGCAGTTTCTTTAGTCCAAGGGCTGCCATATTGCCAAGGTTGGTATTTCATTAATGGCTTCCCTAAAAATTTATGTAAACTACCTTTTGCAGGGTTCTCTATAACCCAAAAAATAGGTTTACATTCTTTTATTACTCTAATGCAATGATTTACTAAAAACATTCCTTTTTCGTAGTCTTTTTTATCTTCACTTCTTCCCTGTATATTTGAAAACTCAGTGCATACTGGGTTAGCAATTACACCGTAAACATTATTAGGTGGTGTGTAGTTTTCTACACCTATTTCAATTCCTATTTTAATAACTTTATAGTTATCATCTAATTGATAAAACCTACTATCGCTGCCAATATCTGCACATAAATGTAATATTATCTTCTTGCTCATATCTTATATTTTTGGTCGTGCCTCACAAATGGGCTTTTTTAAAAAACTATTCTAACTTCATCAGACTTCCCCAGTTAATAGCGATTTTACAACAACGGGTATAGTTAATGCTTCGTCTAGCACTTCATTCATAAGCATAGCACACATACTAAGTCCTGTTATTTGTGTCCCGTTATCTGTAGAATCTTTAACACATTCCAGAAGTTCATCTATTAATTGTTTTTTATCTATCATAATTTTGTTTTTATTTATTCGCACTAACCATATTTTTAACGTTATAATCCATTTAAGAAACAGTCGTTAAAAACCATTCCCAACGCTCTTTTATAAAGTCTTTTGCTTCTTCCAAACTAAAGCATATTTTATGTTCATTTGCTGTATCATTTTGCATTGTTGGGAAATGACAAGAAACAATAAATACAATTTTGTCTTTTTCTTCAAGTCTGCTAATCCAAGCTATTCTAATGTTTTTATAAACAGCAGTTCTTGCCCATCTACCCATATCATCAGGGAGTTCTGTACCACTATATCTATCAAAGTATTCAATCATAATTAATTTTTTTAAAAACGAATATTATTCAAACAAACAGTTATGTATAATAAAAAAGGCAATAACTATTATATCTTTATGCACGTTCTATTTTAGTCTTTACAATTCTATATTTATCGTTTTCGTACTCTTTTAAAGATTTCCTACTAAATGTAGTGTAAAGATTATCAGGTTTTATTCCTGTTTCTTTAGATAGCGCCATAATACTACCGAACACACGTAATTCATTTGTTTGTTTATTTAGATGAATATAAGCCATGTTTTTTATAATTTAATAGTTAATAAAAATTTTGATAATTTATCTTCTAATTTTGTAATTTTATTTAAAACGATTCTCATTTCGCTTCTTGTATTATCATTTGATAAATCCATTTCCATAAATTTCTCTAAGCTATTTTCTAACAATCCGATGTTAAGTTTGATTTCGTTTATTTTAGTTGTTTCGTTTAATAAGTTTGAAGCTTTCATAATTTTAATTTTTAATGTTATTAGTTTTATTTCTTATACAAATATAGGAAACATATGTGTACTACACAAGTAAAAATGTAATTATTTTGTATTTATTTAATTTTTATTAAAAAAACTGATTATATTTTTTATTTGCTTTATATTCATAATAGGTATTTCAGCCATTATATTGCAAGTCTTCGGACTATCTATTCTAACTATTTTACAAAGTTTTGTTTCTTTTTCCCAATCTAAATAAATGCGTTTTGTTATGTTTTTTGTAATTATCGAGTATGCAAATCCGTGTTCTCTAAAATATACATTATCGCTTACTTCTTCTTCTTTGAAGCCTAAATCTATTATATCTCTGTAGTTGATTTTCTCTTGTTTCATTTTATTTAATTTTATTTTGATTTATCCATATTAAGTAGGCTCTCCATACTCTATAGTTCTTAAAATGATAACCATTTACTTTAGCATTATAAAAAGACTTTCCAGAAGTTACGCAAATATGATTATACCATGCGTTTAAATCTGTTGCGGGTGCTGTTGGGTTAGTTGTTTTCATTACTTTAATCTTCTATAATTTCCCATTCTTTTTTAAGAATACCTTTGAAATTGCCAAACTTGTCTAGGTATTTTTTAGTTGCTTCTTTTTTTGTAGCTCCTGAATAACAGTATCTTTTACCATTTTTAAATTCAACTGTTAACTCTATTAATTGATTTTTAGTTGCTTTCATAATTACTTGATTTTATTTAATCTAAATTGTAAAAAATTACTTAATTCTGTATTCTCGCTGTAATTAACTAACTCGCTTAATCCTAAGTTAGTTCTTAGTTTTTCCTCTGCTAATCTTAAAGATGTTCTAACAGCTAAAGTAGTTAACACTCCTTTTATACCTCTTTTTGTAACGAAAAAAACTTTCTTATCGTTAACTTTACTTAACATTTCAGTCATAACTTCTTTAGTAATGTTGACACCATAAGAACAGTTATTAATATTCCAAATAATTAAAGATTTAAATTCTTTTAAATCTTCAACAGTTATGAAGTTCCCTTTTAATTCTGCTTTTAAATTCTTAATATAAGTTTTAATATTGGATTTTCTATCTCCTTTTGCGTTTAGTAATTCTTTTTCAAATCTGATAATAGTTTCTTTTATTTCTTGAGCTTTCATAATAATTTGTTTTTCTTTCTACAAATCTACAATAACTATTGGATAAACAACACAAAAAACAATATTATTTTAAATTATTTTTACATTTTAATTCTTCAATCTCTTTTTGAAGCTCTATAATTTGTATTTGATAGCCTAAAATCTCAGCCATTAACAGTTTATTTTCTTGCTCTCTCTTTTCTCTTAGTCTTTTTTCTATCTCTAAAAGATAGCCAGCATTATTAACCGCCCAAAACATTGTCTTTGTTTCGTTTGGCATACGATTAAATATTTCTTCAATAGTATATTTATCATATCCACGCAAGGCAACCTCTTCTTTTGTTAAAGTGTTTATATCTTTATCTGTTCTTTGCATATATCCAAACTTACATAAGATTTGATTTGCGGTACTTTTTAAAGTGTTTGTAAGTATTTGTATATCTTCTAATTTAAACTCGCTTAAAACTAATCTAGGGTTGTTTAAAATCTGTTCTTGTATTGGTTTGCTCATAATTAAAACGGTGTTTCTTCTATTTCGTTTTCAAATCTATTGTTTGGTATTAACTTTTTTTCAAATGGTATAACGTTTGTTTGTTTATTTTCGTTTGAATAAACTTTACCGCCTTCAGTAAATTCATAGTAAACTAATTTAGTAATATCAAAACTTAACAAACAGTTTCCTATTGTTCCACTACTTCGTGGTTTTGCTTTATTGACTATAAACTGACACTCTACACCTTCCATGTTTTCTCTGTGTATAGTTATCATGTTCTTACCTGAGTTAAACCATTCAGACCCTCCCTTTAAGTCGTAAGGTGTTGGTGCTGGTCTTACTCCGTTATCTTTTGCTAGTAGTTTAGGATGAATAACAGTATGTAAATGCAAGTTGTTACGTTCTGCAATATCGTTGCGGTAACTTAAAACGTCTTCCAGATACTTGTCATCTCTCCCAAACTTACTTGTATCGTGTTTTAAATCCTTCCAACTGTCAACACTTGCCGTTTGTATTCCTACTTCTAAATCTAGTTCTACAGCATAGTCCCAAAATTGATACGGTGTTACCTTTGCTTTTACGTTTTCTTTAGTTAGTATATAAAAATGATTAAATATAAAGTCTAAATTCATTGCTATCTCATCATCACTTATTGCGTTTTTGTATGTAGGGTTAAAAGTCTTACCTGTTAGTTTATGCATTAAGTCTGCTATAACTTCTATATCGTTTCCAACGTCAGGGAAGTAAACTAAATGCTTCCAGCCGTAATACTTAGAAGTGTTTAAAAGTAATTCCATAAGTATCTGAGTCTTTCCGCTTCTTGGATAACCAGTCCAGTCAGTACAAGTGCCTAACTGCATATTGTATAACTCGTCTATGTTTTTAAATCCTAAGTACTTTCCACGCTCGTTATATTCGTTTCGGTGTTTAACTAACTTTCCAAAGTACTCAGAACCTTTTGCTATTTTAAATCCTTTTATCATACCATGTTAATTTTAGGCTTTCCGTTAATATCTCTGTTAATACTTTTTAAATGTTCATTAATCCAAATGCAAACCTCTTGTGTTGACATCCTGTAAGTTCTTCCAAACTCTCCCAACGCTCCTTTTTTTATTGCTGTTAACATTATTTCGTTTGGCAAGTTTTTATATTTATTACTAATGTCGTTAACTAGGTTATCAATGTTAAACGCTGGTAAGTTTGTTCTTTCGAACGCTAAAGCTAAAGATGATTTTAGTATATTATTATAAGTTTGGGTATCTGTCTCTAATTTCGTTTGTAATTTGTTTGAGTTGTTCATTGTTTTCAGATTTTAAGTTATTATTGTTATTGTTTAAGACTATTTCATCATTCCAACATTTACCGTTTAAATACGTTAAAGGGTTTTTTCTATATGTTGAGTCAGGGGTAGAATTAACATATTTTTTAACCGTATTTAAGATAACATCCTTGTCACTTTGTTTTAACCTATTCCATTTATTTTCACATTTAACTCTGTCAACTTTTTTACTGTAAGTATTCCAGAATAAAATAAAACTGTCATCGTCGGATGGGTTTATGTCTTTTAACCAATCTTTAATATTAGAATTAACAAAAGAATAATTATCGTTTATTAGTTTAATAGTTTCTTTGTTTAGTAGTTTATATAAGGGTGCAGTAGTTGTATCACTACTTGTATCAGTAGTTGTGCAGAACTCTGTCACTACTATGTCACTACTTGTATCAAATCTGCACAAGTTAATTTTACTTCCTATTAATGGATTATGACTAGGTTTATACTTGATCATTTCGCACTTATCTAATTCTTTTAAACATTTTAGATATGTGTTATTAGATCCTATTTTAGATAACATCATCACATCGTTTCTGTTTATTGACATTTCAGTTGCAAAACCGCAATTATTCCATAATAAAAACAAAGCGTTATATAAGCTTATATGGGTAGCTGTTAAGTCTAATTCTATTAGTCGCATATTCGCATTTTTATGATGCATAATATAATTTATTTTTTGCTTGCTCATATTAAAATCCTTCTTTTGCTTTGTTAATTTTTAATTTCATTAATTCATCTACATTCTTTAAAGAATCAGTATTAAGAAAATTATGATAAATACTAGATATTTTTTGAAGTAGTTCAGGAAGTTATAAATTTCCTTTTAACCTATTACAATGTTTACATGATGGGGCTATATTTGTAGATATGTTTAAACCTCCTTTACTTAGCGGATGAAAATGGTCTAATTCCCACGTGTTTTTATTTAACTTAGATAAGCAGTAAGTACATTTAAAATTAAACCTTAGTAAAGAATTAAAAACATCATAAGGACTTATTGTTGACGACTGCCCAACTCTTGAATTTGCTGAATTAGACTTGTCAATACACTTATAGTTAACTAACCTAATATCTTCTATTTCCTTATATGTGGTTTTAGCAATTCTTATATTTTCAAAAGGGTAATTATTATATTTATCTTTCTTAAACTGAAATCTGTAATTACATAAATCATACTCTGAGTATTGTTTTTCTCCAAAGTATTCTACCATTAAATGAATTAGATTATAATTCTTGTTAACTATCCTAACTAAAGGAATAGAATTTTTAATTGTTATAGGTAGGTTAAATTTTTTACTTCCGTATATTTTAAAAATATAACCTTTATCGCTGATAAAATGTTTTTTACCAATCTTTAATTGTTTGATATTACTCATACTGCAACTATTTTATATAAACAAAAAGCCTTTTAAAACTTTCGTCGTTGCAGGACTACTAATTTTAAAAGGCTCTAAATAAGTTCTTTGTGTGAATTTCTGCAACTTTCACCTAACAAAGATAATATTATTTATTTCAATAACCTAATCTTTTCTTTAAAAATTATTAAAATGTCCAGTTTTTTATATTATAAACTGGACAAATGTTTCTCTTTAGCCATTGAATTATATACTTTTGAAGCGTGGCACTTGTTGTGACATTCTCTACAGACTGCAATTAAGTTTTCAATATAATCTTTTGTTTTGCTACCCCCCATACCTTTAGATTCTATATGGTGAATATCTACAGCTGGTCTACTGCAAATTTCACAAGGCACAAAGCAAGTATCAGTAAATCCCATTTCTTTCAAATATATTTTTTTATACTTAACCATTTAATTCTATTATTTTAAAATCAATAAATTCGAATCCTTTCTTAACTATCTCTTTCTTAATTACATAGCTGTATATTTGATTGTCATTAAAGCCGTACTTTTTAGAAAGAATGTCGATAAATGGCTTCAAAGGATTATCTCCGTCAGAACCTTTACTACTGAATCCGAAAACAATACTTAATTCTAATTTTCCTTTTAAATCGCTTAGCAATCTACTAGGTAACAAAGGCGTTAACATCTTCTCGTACGTCTTATATTCTTGTGTTTTAAATCTACGTCCAGCCCAAGCGTTATTGACCGATAAAGGCTTTATGTTTATTCTAATCATTCGGCAACTTATCTTTGTAATGTTGTGTAATCTTATTCATTTCGTTGGCGTAAAAAGCATTAAAATCTAAGTAAATAGCAGACCCTTTTTTAGAGCATGGTTTATTTTCGTAAACTCTGTATAAAACGTTTCTTAACAGTTGGCTTTTGCTCTTACCCTCTTTGGGTATTTTGGCGACTTCTACGGCTTTAACCTCTTCATCTGTTATAATTCCGCTAGGCTTAAAGTACAACACTCCTCCGTTATCTACATTATCAAAAATATTATTAATATCCTCTTTGTTTTGTTCTAAATCTGTAGTAAATGTAAATGAAAATGTTTTATCCTTTCTTCTACTTGCTCTATCAAAAGTAACTTGTTTAAGTAAATTCATAAAAATATATGTTTAGTTGTTGATTCAATTCCTTTAAAATTTTCTAAAGTAAAACCTCTTACTGTATTTTTAAAGTTAGTCTGCACCCATTGCGAGGGAGGAGAACTAGCCATATAATTAAAATAGTCAAAGTCTGAACTACCTGTGTAGTCAAAAAGCAACTGATGACTATCTCCTTTTTTAAAAATAAATCTATCAAATTTACCATATAAATTAAAATGCTTAATATAATGGTCTATTTTCTCTATCTGTTTAGTATCAAGATGAGGTTTAAATCCAAATTTTAAAGTACTATCATCTTTTCCGTGTGAAATTAAAAAACAATTACTACCTATTGAATAATGATTTATAAATTTTAAATGATTTTCTACATTTACATTTTTATATAATTTTTCTGCTAATTGTTTAAATGCTGAGTTAACAAAATAACCAAAACTACCAGCGTGATTATCATTACAAATGTTATTGAATATTATATTTTCATAATATGGAATGACGCCATTTAGAATAGTCATTTTAAAATCTAAACCTAAATCAAAAACATCTTCATTTGTTAAATTTTGTGGTAAATCGTGACCTCCCCTAGTTGTCTTTGCATTATATCCATCTAAAAAATCGCCTAATTCATCAACTACTAGAGTATTAGAGGTTTTATTATTAATAACCTCATTTACCATTTTTAAAGCTGTTGATTTAATAGAATCTTTATTCCATAGCGTAGCATACATAGAATTGTTTTTGCTATTAGTATCCATACCTATATGTAAGTCAGTATAAGTTAACACATCAAAATCATTTGAATTATTTATTATTTGCGTTTCTTTTATTTTTATTGGTTTTATTTTGTCGACTTGATTTTTTATAATACTTTCAAAATCAATATCTTTCATATCCTCTATTGGGTCTTTAGGTGCATATTGCACCCATTGCTGACCAGTTGTCTTAGAAGTGCTTACCTTTATAATCTCGAAATGTTCAGGAACTTCAATCGGCTTCGCTTGTAGCTTTTCAGTACTACTTATAACTTTTCCTTTTCTGTCTTTTTTTACAATAGTTTCGATTAACTTCCTTTTATTAGGTTTTGATTTTTGTATTAATTCATTCTTATAAATTAATTGCTCTCTAGTTATTCTATACTGTTTAGAATTATTTAACTTAATTCCTAATTGCTCTGCTATATAGTCAGGAATAGACGTTTTTATTTTTGTCATTTATTTTTTTTAGCAAAGTACAAAAAACATAGCACAAAAAAAACGCAATTAGAATTAACTAATTGCGTTAAAGAAAAAAAAGATACTATGATTATGAAAGAATCAAAGAAAATATAGTTAAATTATTCAATACTACACATATATTTAATAAAACTTTCTGCAATTAAATCAACCCTCTTTTTTAAATTGTTAAATAATTTTTCGCTCATGTCTTCATCTAATTCATGGGTCAATTTAAATGTCTTGTAAACTTCTAATTCTAAGAAGTCGGTGTAGTTATTGCTTTTCTTTTTAAAGTTCCTTACAAATAAATTGTCTGTTCTTAAATTACTCAATGAGCTGTCAACAACCATTGAAGCAATGTAAGAAGTTAATAAATGTAAATGCTGTTCTGTTATTTCTTTCATATTTTTATTTTCCTGTACTTCCAAAACCTCCTGAACCTCTTTCTGTTTCGCTTAATTCTTCAACCTCTACCAATTCTATAAAAGGAATAGGCATTATAATTAATTGAACTGCTCTATCTCCAATCTTATAGCAAGTGTCAAATTGAGTGCCTATAAATACAGCTTTTAATTCCCCACGGTAACCGCTGTCAATTACTCCTACACAATTACTAAGCAATTGATGCGCCTTATAACAACTTGACCTAGGAAATAAATAACCTACATACCCTTTAGGTATTTCAATTGCTAAACCAAAGCTATATTGAATATGCTCACGGTCTAATCTATTAACTTCTGTTACTGTTAAATCAATTCCCGCATCTCCATCTTTTGCGTATTTTGGAATTACCGCGTTTTTTGTAATCTTTTTTATTTTTATTTTCATAATTCTTTATTTGTTAATACGTAAAAAAGATTCTGTAACTCATGGACGTATTTAATATTCTTCACAAAACAACTTCCTAGCCATATTCTAAAACAGTTGTCTTTGCTATCGATAGTAATAAATTGATTAACGAAGTTTAAGCCGTTAAAATTAAAACCCAATTTAATTAGTAATTTTTCATTAATTACAATTCCATTAATTAAATTCATAGCCGTTAAATTCCGACCTTTTAAACTTATTACGTCATTTCTAGTCCCTAATCCTGAAACTTCATAAGTCTCATCTAAGCAATTTACTAAATTACCTATTCTTAATTCTTTTGCTCGTATTCCCATGTCCCTACTTTTGTTTTTTTACTTAATCCTTTTAAATACTATTCTTAATTCTGTTACTTTCATAATTCTTTATTTATAACCCTCCCTAATCAAAGAGAGGGTTATTTTTTTTAAAATGGCAAATGTCCTTCTCCTTTTTCAAGCGGTGTATCTTCTTGTTTTTTCTGATCGCTTGTAGCTCCGAATACTTTCCACGCTTGCAAGTTTACATAGTATTTACCGTTATATTCGTTACCTCGAATATTAAAAGAAACATCTACTTCTTTTCCGACTTTATTATATTTTATAAAATCTTCGACTTTAGCTTGAGTAATCTCAAATTTTATATCTTGTGGATATTGTTCTTTCGTTGTTACAACAAATTCGACTTTAGTAAAACCACTATCAAAAGTTTTAATTTCTCCAATCTCCTTAATTATTCCGTTAATCTTTAATTCTGACATATTTATTTATTTAATTGTTTAAAAAATAGAGAGAACAACTTTATTCTCTCTTTACTTGTTATTTCTGTTATTAATCTTTTACACATTTATAATTTACTTATTTCTTTGTTAATATTTCTCTTAATTCTTTTAGTTTACTCTCAATATCTCTATATTGACCTTCATCTAATTTATAATCAATTCGCTCAATTATATTATCTCTAATTTCTGTTACTTGTTTTATTCCAAAATATTCAAAGTAAATTAAGTTTTCATTTTCGAAAGTTATACAGATGTTGCCTTTTTCAGCTAAGAAACCTAAATCAATGCTGTTTATTTTCTCTATTAATTTTATTATTTGCATAGGTTATTTATTTCTTATTTCAAATTCTCTTGTTTTTAACTTTGCGTATGCCTTATCACTTGTCTTTTTTCTATCTAGCCATTGTTCATCTAGTTTATAAGCTTCTTCCCATCCGCTCTCATCTACGCTTTTTATTTCCATTTCTTTTCTGTATTCGTATGGTATGAAGTCGTAACACTCCATACTCATACGAACGTCTATAAACTCTCTTTTGCTTGCTCCCATTTCTATTTTAGTTTAGTTTTTAATTTGTCTTTAAGCTCTACGTTTTCAGTTTGCTCTTTCTTAGTTAAAGATGTGAACACTTCTTGTAACTCTTTTAAAGTATTACAGCTGTTTAGTCTTTCATTTGCTGGAATAATTTCAATCGGCTTTCTATTTGGGTTGTCTATATCATCTTCATCAGTAGATATATGAAAATATTTCATTAAAAAATAACGCTCTGCATAAGTTAAAGCACTCCCTAATCCTTTTTCCCAATCGTTTTGACCATTAGCGCCAAAAGAATTTTCGTCTTTTTCTCCACTTTCTACATCAATCCAAGTAAAACGCATCATTACTTTTGAAAGTATTTCAGATTTTTCAGCATATTTAGTTTTATAGTCCATCCGTTCGTTTACAATACTTAACACTTCTTGTTTTAGAATTAACCCATGATTATCCATTAAAGGGCGTATAAATGAAAGTAGTTTGTTTCCTGTTACATATTCAAAGTTATGACTCTTTTTATCTTTACTAAGTCCTTTAACCTCTTTTTGTATCTCGTGTAATTTTTGATATAAATTCATAATTATTTCTTTTCTTTAATTTCACTAATAATAATAACTAATAAGTCTTTTTGGTCTATTCCTAATATATTGCTCAACTTATCTAAGTGCTTAGTATTCATTTTACCTAAATCACTTTGATAATTTTGGTAGTAATTCTGACTAGAGCCGAAAACCTCATCTAAAACCTCCATTCTTGAAGAATTGCATTGTGATATTAGATAATCTACAGTATTGCTATACCTATATTTAATAATATCCTTTAGCTTTTTTTCGTTAACTTCATTATCCTTTAACACCTTAATAACATTTCTTCTTATTTCTAATTCTTTTATCATAATTATATTTTTTAACAAAGGTAATCTATTTTATTTAACAACCAACACTTTATACAATTATTATTTATTTTAGTTACATTTATTTAATAATAGTTGTATTTGTCATTTTTATGTTTATCTTTGTAAAAAAAAGTTATGAAAGGATTAAGCGTAAGAAAATTTAGTAAGATAATTAAAGAGCTAGATAAAGAGCCTATAATTGAAAGAGATACTAGCAAAGGTTATTTTGAAAAGAAATTAGGCGACTTCTTAGTTTATTTTGATTGGATAACAGACGAAGAAAAAAATAAAGTGTACATTGATAACATTTTAATCTTAGAAGACGACGACGAACTATTTATAAACGATTTTCAATGGATGACTATACACGAATTAGTAAGTCTATTATTTACATTTGAAGATTACGAGCCTGAAAGTATGCACGCTTTTGGATTAGGAGATTAACGCATCTTGGCTATGAGTAGCCCGATTTATTAACCAAAAAATAGTAAAAATATGAGTGGAATGAAAAGTAAATTAGGATTATACGCAATGTTCGCAGCAATGGCGGCAATGGGTGATACTGGATATTCAGAAAGAAGCGAATACCGTAAATTAACTGATGAAGAAAAAGAGAAGTTAAAAGCCATTGCGGAAAATAAACGAATAGAGCGACTTAAACAGCAAGGTGTTAACGAATATTTTTACGGGCAAAATGTGATATACGCTCGTAACCAAAAGAATGCTGATAGAAAGGCACGAAACAAGGGTTACGTATAGCCCTTGTTGTGGTGGCGAAGCGAACGTTTTAATGCACCACAACTGTAGCAGTATATGATTTGTGCGATTGACAAACGAAAACTTTAATATTAACGAAATGCCTTTTCTTCTTTTTTTTGAGCGAGGGCAAATGCCTGATAAGGCAACTATTTACAAAATAATTAAAATATTTTATTACTCAAACTGCTTTAATTCTACTAAAATACCATCTTTAGAATAAACGAGATTGTTTTTTCTTAAAATGGCATAATATAAAGGCTCATAGTCTAAATTTTCGTTCCTTGACACTTGTGTTAGATTTTTATAATAGCGTTCAATGCCGTTTGAGGTTACTTTATAAAATCTATTGTATTTTGTGTCTCTTTTTTCTTTAGGACTAAAAGAGCCTTCGTTAGTTATGAAATCAATAGCTTTTAAAACGTCTTTTTCATCAAGATTAAACCATTCGTTTTTTATTCTTTTTCCTGAAAAATAATTATGTATGTCTTTTTCCTTTACTCCGTTTCCAAAACAAACAATTTCAAGGTAAGGATTACCAGTTAAAAGAGTTTCATATCGTTTTTGAACATCAATAGCTTTTCCAATTTTATAAATGTCTTGTGATTTAAATAAATATACCATTTCAATAGTTTTAAATTATATGTAAATATACAAATAATAAAATATATTTGAAAATAAATAGATAAAAAGTTTGGTAATTACAAAATAAGTTATATATTTGTAGTGTAATAATTAATCAATAACAATTTAAAACAATACAAAATGGAAACTTTAAAATTAGAAAACGGACAAACAATTACTAACACATTTCAATACAATGTTTTTCAAACGAGAAAAGAAGCTCTACAATTTGGAATTAATGAAATGGAATGGGATGAAGATGATGTATTAGATAGAAATTTAGAAATATCTGTAAATACACAAGAAGAAGGAATAATTGATGTAAACCTTGATTGTATTATGGTTGATGCAGGAAGTGATGATTATTTATATTTCATACAATAATGGCTTACTGGTTTTTAAACAAGGAAACAAAAGAGCCGAGAATCTTCGGCTCTTTGCCTGTTATGTGTGAAGAAATTACTGAACTTGATAAGCAAAGTTTAGAGTACCATTTTAGCAGATTGAAAAAATAAGAATTTGAAAACGATACTTACAGAATTGTTAAATGCAATTTAGAGAGGGGTGGGAAAAAAAATAAAAGAAAAAGATTAGAAGCTCTAAACTTTGATACAGCACGGAATTAGGCATTAACTATATACCGTGTTGTGCAATCGTTTTAATGTTGCACAACAATTAGTCTAAAGTCAATTTACTAGCTAACGCTAGTAAAATAACTTTAGATAATGTTATGGTTAGTTTTTTTTTATTCATCGTAAATATATAAAAAAAAAACGGAGTTAGACCAATACCCATAAAGACTGAATCGATATATAGCAAACCTTATCAAAGTCAATTTTAAACGATGTGTTTTAGGTCTGCCTAAAAAGTGTCGTTTAAAAGTGAAATAGATCTTTATGATTAACTTATTATTTATTCATCAGTTTTTTCTAAACATTCATATAATTAAACTGAATTTAAAAAATTAATTCGGTAACTTAACCAAGTCGTTTTGGACGCTCGCCGTCACAAATGCAAAGGCAGTTTGCACGTCAATCGACACGACTTGGTTCATTAAGCATTTCCTTTTAAGTTCTGTTACATATTAAATCTATAAAAAAGAGATGAAACCTATTGTTTTATAAAGCTCTGTTTTGATAAGTTTTCCGATGGATTGGGATAATTAACTCTAACAACGTAATATAGTTACTAGTACGTTTATTCACGGGTAAACGTACTAGCTTATTTGGAAGTGTGCGCCGTCAAAAAAATGCTCTTGACTATCTTTGTCAACTCTTATCCCATTGTTATTCCAATCACCTCCCCACGTTAATCTAACATTATAAGCGGTTGCAATAGTCTTTAAATGTTTAGAAACTTCTTCTAATTTATCTTTATCCCAACTCGCTTTGCCATCAATATATAAAAATATATCAAAGGCTTTCCCGCTTTGGTGGTAAGACTTTTTATTATATCCGTCTCTTTGGCTTTTCTTATCTTTATATAATTTGTTTTGCTCTTCTGCTGTTCTTTTTCCTCCATGGTTAGGAATACCGAAGTCATAAGGACTATTTTTAATGCCTTCTACTATAATGGCTATCAACAACGGGTTAACTCCCTCTAATCTGTTTAAACTTCTTTTACTTAATCTATACATTTTTTCATTTCTTTAATATTGCAACTGCTCCAGCTCCTATAGCAATTATAGTTATTTTAAATAAATCTTTATTTTTTTTCTTAATCTTTTTGTTTTTTAAAAATATAATTGAATCCTTAGCTAAGGTTATATTTTCTTGCGTATTAATTATAGTATCTTGCTTAATTATAACCTCCTTTTGTTTATAGATTATAGTATCTTGAATCTTGATTATAGTAACTGTATCAGTAGTATTATATCTATTTATGTATAACGTGTCTAAATATACTTTATCAACTCTTACAACTTTTTTAATTCTGTCAACAAAAACAATACTATCTTTTATTCTAGTTTCAATTTGCTTAACATCTTTATTTATCGGTTCTGAATTTCCACCGTGAATAAACATAATTAATATTACAAATCCCGCTATTATTAATAATGTGTTTAAATCTGCTTTCATTTCTTTAAATCTGTTATGTCTTTTTTTAATAATTTCAACCAATTAAGAATCTTTTTAATAGTGATTAAAATTGAATTATTACCAAATTTAACGTTTGTTTCATCTATAGATTTTAATTCTATAAACACCCATAAAGCAGAAGTAAACTTAGGGAGAAATAAATCTATTGAAAATAATTCTCCATCAGTAATATGATTTGAAGCCATAAAAGATAAAAAAATAGTACTCATGTAAAAAAAAGTCTTAACAACAACATTAAATAACTTGTGAGAATTGAAGGACTCCCATCCGTTTTTTTTAATTGTATAATAAATAGCGTATGATGTATCTATCAACACCGCAGTCCCAACCATATAGAATAATCCGTGAACTGGTGTTAAAAATGTAAAAAACAAAGTTACTACTATTATTAATTCGGTCTTTATTGTGTTAATTATTGTTGTCATTTTAGTATATGTGATTTATATGTAAAAGCTATATTTTTCCCTTCTAAATAAAGATTTCTTAAAGCAATTGGAACTGCTAAGACAGCACCTAGAGAAACGCCAGTAATTATATCGGGTTTATAACCGTTTTTAATTAGAACTTCGCTAGCACCAACGTGTCCAGATGCTTTAAATGCTCCTCCTGAGAAGTTTAATACTTTCATAATTAAGGAGTTTTTTCAATCCATTCATCCAACATTTCAGCAGGTAAAACATTTTGAAAATTTGTAACTTCTTCCGGTGTAAAAAAATAACGACCTAAAATATTTTCAAAAATAATATCATTAAAGAAACTAGGTTTATTTTCATCATAAAATGAAATTAAACATTTTAGTTTATTTATGCTTTTAGTGCAGGTTTCAAAACTATCTTGTTGTAGCTCTGTAAAATCTATTTTAGGCAATTCTTCTATTTTTATTACTGCGTATTTTATCATATTCCAAAATTATAAATTGAATCTAGCAAATTGTAATCATTTGTTAGTTCTGTATCTGTTAATTCTACTTCATTTATTAAAATTCTACCTACATCAGCTTTAATTATATTAACTATATAATTAACGTACTCTTGCGCTCCGTAACCAGCAGAATTAACAGTACTTTGAATAACATTATTAACTCTTATTTCGTAGTTAGAAATTAAAGTACTATCTCCACCTTTATATACAATAGCTATATGACTATATGCATCAGGAGCTAGTAGCTCATTAGTCATTTTTTGAGGTGTATATGAATTATAAGAACCAATCATAACACCTTTATAACCAGATTGATATGTACTTGTCCCATCACCATATCCAATTCTAAATGTCTGACCATAACTAGCGTCTATGGTAGAAATGTCTTTTCTTTGAGAAATTGGACTTCTCAATTTTATAGCTATTTGGTAAGTAAAAGGGTTTGCAAATTCTAACTTAAATTGAGCAGCTGAGTTTAACTCTGCATAATTATCTGACCCATTAAATCTTAAACTCCCTTTATTAGCTGTTAAATATTCAACAGTATTATATAATGTAGCGTGGTTATTTTGACCACTTACATCATACCAATTATTTCCACTTCCGCTATAGCTTAATGGATTGGTAGCATCTAAGTCTAAGATAAGACCTCTTTGAGTAACTACTACATCATTTACTACTCTTCTAGGTTTCATAAAATAATTATATCCGTATATCATATTATTAGTAGTTTCGTTTTATTTTATTCTCAATTTTATCTAACAAAGTTAACTTATATGACCTATTTACGTTCATATTTGGCTCACTTAATTTTTCAATACTTGTTACATATAGCTCTTTTCTCCTGTAAATCTCATGATTATACAAATTATAATCGGTAACTAAAAATTTATTAGCTAAAGAATTATCATAAATCAAAGGATTAGTTATAATTGCAGGCAATTGTTTTGCTAGCAATTTCCATTCATTCGTTATTTGCTCTACAACTTGTATCTGCTCGTAATCTTCATTTAATATTCTATCAATTATCGTTTTAATATCGGGCGCAAATAAACGTCCGTTAACTCTGTACGATTGATACCATCCATTAGGTAGCAAATCATTGTAATCAAATTGACTAGATATTATATTTCCAGTTTGGTAACTTTCTAATCTAATAGTGTTATCTGCTAGTAAATCTGTATATCTTAAAAGTCTAAATTGACGACTAGTAAAAGTAGAGGTAACTCCTAATATATTTTTTTCGGCTTTAATTTTATAAATACCAGCTCCAAAAGCTGAATGAACATTTTCCCAATACACTACAAAACCTGTGTATAAAGAATTGCCTAAAGTTCCAAAATCATACCATTCACCATAAGTTTGGTCAGTAATTGAAGCGACTAAAGCCCCGTCTTTATATATGCTAAAAGTTATAGTGTCGCTAGTGATTAATTTCTGAAAAAGAAAAGAAGATTTATCATTTTTATACCACGCTCCCCCAGGAAGAGCAAAGACCTTTTCTTCATAATCAAAACCTAAAGAACATAGGCTAACGTCGTTAGTTTCTTCCGTAGGAATGCTAGGCAAAGAAACTGCTTTTGTTCTAGTAGCCCCTCCTCGTTGGTATATGTAAGGATTAGAGTCTATTATTTGTCTTATAATTGCCATAATTAGTTAGTTATTACTGAAAATGATTTAGAGATAAGATTAGCTTTAGCTACCGCTCCATTAAACCCGCCACTTGTCGTATCTGGAGCAGAATTAGTTCCCGCCATTAATATCTGTCTCCCTGTATTAAAACCTGAGCTAATAGAGTCAATATCTGTTAAAAATTGATTCATAGATGCAGCACTTAATGAACAATCTGTAAAATCTATTATCACATTATTTATCTCTGTTATATGAATCAATGGAGTTAAATCAAAGTAATTTATTAACGAACATTTACTAACATCGAATAAGCTAAAAGCTTCACCTGATGATGGAAGAGTTAAATCTTTTAATGAATAATTATCGTTAGCTTTAAAAACACCTCCTAACCCAGTTAAACCGCTTATATCTAACGTGGCTATCCCCGAATACGTAACACTAAAATTAGTCATTACAGTAGATGTAATAGGAGATAAAACAGACGTTAATTCCGGTGCTAGTTTTAATTGAAAATTTGTCACATTCAATAAAGACGTCCAATCAAAAGCTCCTGCTATGTAATTTACATTAGAAACTAATTGAGTAATTGAATTATAATCAAATACGTTAATTGTACATAAATAAGTACTTCCAACTGTATAAACGTGACCCCCTATATTTGTTACGTCAATGGCTGTTGTATCTCCATAATCAAATTGAGAGGTAACTCCGGACTTAGTTAACGTCATGTCGAAAGGCAAATCTAATACTAAATTCTTGACGTAAAATTTAATCAATTTTACTTGATTGTATAGGTTAGTATATTGTAATCTACTAGATAACTTATAATTTAAATTAATATTTTGATTCGATCCATAAACTAAAGACTTTGTATATAACTTACCTCCTACAATAGCAATGTCTAATAGTGTGCTCCCAACTATAGGTTGTATAACTTGATTTAAAGGTGGTGTTATTATATTACTTAATTCTTCAATTGCATATCCTTGTGAATTTATAGGTTCTAATCTGTGCAATGCGTAATATTCCCAAAAATTAGTAAAAGGGGTTACACGATCTGTCCATTCTGTTACTACTAGTGTATTATCTCCATTTGTTAAAATAGTTCCTCCTAAGTTCGTTATTCCATCCTCTGTATAAGTGCTTATAACTTGTGTATATCTTTCAGAAGGACTTAATGCATCTTTGTTGTAATCGTAAACATTTATATTTCCTGAATAATCAGTATAAGAAGTTAACCCTGTTGTTCCTAAAGTAGTATTTGTTCCTGAAAGATTAGATTTAAATGCTATCCTGATAGTGTAGTTATTTATAAGATTAGCGTAATTTGATGCTTTATTATTTAAATTATTATTTGGCTTTGTGCTGTCGTAAAATATAGTGTCAACGTTTAAGTTTTGAACCCAATCTTGCCAGCTTATTTTTTGTCCAATTGAACCAATGTAATTTTGAAGTCCTTCCGACTGTGTACCAGTTGTTAAACTTATAGCATTGAAATTAGACCCTGTTGCTAAAGTGTAACCTCTATCATCTGAAAAATTTATTTGTTGAACTCCCGAACTAATAGTAGTGCCTAATTGAAATTCTAAGCTATCTAATGAAAATTCATTTCCTGTTGTATTCTCGACTGCTACTAAATCAATAGTTAATGAATTAAGAAAAGCATCTTTATTTAAATCTAAATCAAAGTCAAATTTTATCTCAATTCCATCCTCATTCCAACAACTTAAAGAAGTGAAACCAACATCTACTGCTGAATCCATTTCGTGAGTAAATAAGTCTATCGAGTTAAAAGCTATCAACCCATCAATATCTGTGCTAGTGTCAAAAGGTAAATGGTCAGCTAATAGCATGACTCTGTCCGAACTTCCATTGCTTAATGTTACATCTCCTGCTTCAATTGCTAAAGCAAAATTAGGTGTTGTTAACGAGGCTATCTTAATTTGTTGAGCCGTCGATAATGTAGTCTTTATGACAAGTAGAATATTACCTGCTGAAACTGTAGCCGAAACACTATCTATAAATGAGCTTGCTTGTGTTACTGCTGTTCCATTAGCTAAACAATGCAACCTACTATACATAAAATTAGTTTCAAAATCTGTTGTAGTATTGGTGTAATCACTGACTGTTGGAAGTAACGATATGTAAGCTCCAATCTTATCTGTAGTAACGAACGAACCACTTGTTTTAGATATAGTGACCCTTATAGTAGTTTCTTCTGATGTTAAAACACCATCTGCTGAAACCCCTAAGCTATTTTCATAAGTAGTAGAAATAATTGAGTAGTCGTTACTAAATCCATTATAGCTTTCATCATAATAAGCTACAGAACCTTGTGAAATGTCATATTTAAAAGTCTTTTCGCTATCAGGATTAGATAAAACAGTTCTAAACGATGCTTCAAAAGCGTACTTTAAAGAATTTAAACCAAGTAAATAACTAGGGGGTGTTATAAAATTATCGCCATCAGCATAGTAAGGTATTAAAATTTCGTGTTCAATTTCAAACTGCTGTACGCCATATATACCAGTCGCTACTTTTCTAACTTTTAAATTACCAGTTACCCAATCTTTATTCTGACCTAAAGGCAATAGGTTAGTCCATGTAACGAAATTTAACGCACTTCCATAGTAAGATTGGTCTGAATAAGTTATTAGGTTTTGAGAGCTAAAACTACTTGAATTTTCAACTAATCCAAAGTTCCATATTAAAGAAGTTAAATCTTCTTTTCCTGTTAACACAACAGAACTATTAACAAATCCATTTGTGGAGCTATCGGGGAAAGTTCCAGTAGATGGTGTAACGTACATTACATTTCCACTTATAGAACCAATAGTTACGGCAGTAAGAGTATTAAAACCTGAATTGTCCGTCCAAGTCATATCGAAAGTACCGCCAACTGTAAATCCATCATCAATAAACGAACCGCTTGTCTTCGATAGCCTTCCATTTGCTCCACCTGTTGTAATGCCATTACCTGTTGATGCTTCAAATCCCCAAGACACATCTATTAAGAATCTAACTTTTTCTTTTTCCATTACAAGACCTGTGAAGTTACTTGTAAAGTCTGTTAGCGAGTCTGTGAAAGCTTCTCCGTTTTTATATTCGTTCCAAAACTTCTGCTCTCTTATTACAATTGATTTAGGCATAATTAACTATTTTTACTCATGTTTTTAAATCTCTCAGTTAAAGCCTTAACATCAATATCTTTTCCTTTCAATGCATTATCTAATGCTTCTTTAAGAAACTCAGCATCCTCTTTATTCTCTATACTAGCCCCTAGAATATTTTTAGAATGATTTACTAAATCTTCAAGTTCTTTTTTCTTTGCTAAAGCTAAGTCTAATTGCGAATTAAAATCTATCATTTTGGTATTATTTTAGTTTCTTCTAAGTTAGTAGCGAAGATATAATTAGTTCTGTAATTTGCCACTGCAAAATCCTTTTTTAATTTCCATTTAAAACTATCAATTCTATAATTAACCCCATTTTCATCTCTAGCGTAACTATTATTAGTTAACATTATAAAATCTTCCATCCCGAATGGTATTCTTTTATCTCTAATAATCTTTTTCTGTCCTCCGAAATTATTTAAAACAAAGCTAGAATAGTAATGATAATTATCATATAATACTTCTGTGCTGTATATTTTTTTATGATTAAAATTAATTTTTTTACCTTCTAAAACTAAAATCTTTGGTAAGCTGTGCCAATTGCTAGACTGTATTAACATTCCAACTCTATTTTTTACCTTACCTGATAAATTAGAATTACCACCGAAAAAGTTAATTAACTTATCTATTTTCTCCCCTACTTCTTGTAGGTTTTCTTCAATAGGTGTTAACGAATCCTTTCTAGTTCCTAGACATACGTTAAAATTTATTTCCTCAAATCCTTTTATCATATTTGTTTTTTGGTCAACATTTCCTGATTGTCTTGTTTGAATTTCTAAAAGTCTGCCTGTTTGGTCATCAATCGTATATTCGTCATTTAAATCATAAGAAAACGTCAATAGCTTACTTGCTTGTAAATCATTAGCATTGTCATTAAATGATGATGGCTTAACCCCTTTAATTATGTAGTTAGACTGATTAGTCCAATAACCGCTTCCTTTAGGATGAAATTGAACAACTCCATCTACAATTGCAAAAGCACCATTAAATTGTTTTTTTATCTCGTTAAAAAAAGCTTCACAAGAATATTGTACATCTGTTGCTCTAGGAATGCCTGAATTAGTTCCTTTATTTACAGTTAAAAATTCAGCTAGTTTAGGCTTGTTTAATTGAGGATTTGACGGTAGGTAATATAAACTATTTAGTAAATCAATAGAAGTATTAAAATCATAACCTAAATACCCACAAATTTTATTCAAAGCTAAATGAATATTTAACGTCTTATGCTCTCTAATAGGAGGTAAGAATGTATTCATCATTTTCTTGCCTATGTCTATTATAAGTATCAAAATAGATGCAGCATAAGCTACTTGAGCGATTAACTTTAATGCAAATCCAATAGCGGCTGCAACTGCTCCTAATATGCCTGATGCTGTTTCTTGAACTCCATCGGAAATAGTATCGCTAATTAGTTTTATTTGTGAAATTAATTCCTTAGCCATCATGTAACCTATAAGAGAAGAAGTTAACTCCTCTATAATGTTTATCTTTTTTTCTACTAGATATTCGCATATTTGATAATCGGATTGAGTAAAAACAGATTGGTCTTCTAGGTAAGCTAATGAATTAGTTTTTAATCCTTCAAATAATTGGTTTAACCCATTCTTCTTAACTATGTCAACTACTACCCTCCTTTCGTCTTCCCATTTATTAGCAAAGTTTTCGGTAGTTAAATCAAGTAATAGGTCAGCCGTTACTAATGTTGTTATATTATTATATGCTGTAATCTTAAAAGGCATCCCCTTATATTTATTACCGCTGTCTATATAATCTAATATTCGTTTTGCATCTTCATTATAAAAACTCCAATTTTTAGCGGTTATATTAGCTTGTACATTATCGTTTGAAAAATCTGCAATTATTTCAGTATCTTCTATATTTTCAGGAGAAGAACAAGGAATTCCATCTAATGAATAAGATAACTCAGCGTTTTTTGAAATTCTAGCCATTTAAAATAATTTAGATTTTTTATAATTATAATTTTCAATTTTATTATGAGTTTTAACACTTCTCAAAAATGAATCTTTAATGTTGTCATAATTAAAATGAGTCTCAGAAGCACTTTGTTTAACTACTGCTTTTAGCTCGTCAAACTTAGTTAGCACTGCATCATTACTATCAAACCTTTCTAGCTTAAGTGCTTTGCTTACATTTTCATTGCCAACCTTATAAGTGCTTCCTAAAGTCGCTAATTCGTCATTCGATAAGTGACTAACTAATCTGTTTTGTTCTTTAGTCATTACCCTTTCTTCATTGTGTAGTATTGCTAATCTACCGCCATTACTATCTAAAGGATTAGAAACCGTTCCAGTATTTTCTGTACCATCTAAAAAAAGTCTAAAGTATTTATAAACGATTTTAATACACTTATATCTGTAATTGTAGAAGCTAAAGCGTTTGCTCCACTTTCTCCACCTTGGATATAACCTGCGTATGTAGTGACAGCAGAAGTTACTAACTCTCTTTTAGCTTGTAGTTCTAATTCTCTTTGCTTTAATAACTCTAATTCTGCGCTTTTCTTTTTCTCAAAAGCTATATTTTCAGTCGCGCTAATTATGCCCTGTGCGCTTAAATTAGCTATCTCAGATTGAAAAGTTTTATTAGCTTCCAATTCTTTGTCTAATAATGCAATTCTTCGATCGGCTTCTTTCTGTAAAGCATCACCAATTAAACCGCTTGCTTTAGTTACATTATCTAGTCTTTTATTTAATAGATCTTTTTCCTCTTGTGCTTTCTCTTCTTTCTTATTTTTTTATTCGCTGCTATTTCTGCTCTAGCTGCATCTGCTGCTTTCTTTTGAAAATCAACTTTATTTTTTAATATTTCGGCATCAATTTTCTCCTGTGCTCGAATATCGTCATCAAATTGTTTTTGCTTTCTGTCGGCTTCTTCTTGTGCATATTTATCTTTTATTTTAGCTAATTCTAACTGCAAGTTAATTTCTAGTTGTGATCTTAAATTAATTTCTATTTCTGTCTCTCCTTTTATGGCTTCTCTTTCCCTTTTATATTTAGTTTCAATCGCTTTTACTTCTCTTTCTTCATTATCTTTAATAGCTTGTATTCTTAAATCTTCTGTTCTTTTCCTTAACATTTCAAGGTCATTCGCTTCCTTTACTCTTTCTGAATAAGCCTTATCATTTAATTGCTTTGTTGAACTATTTTCTTTCTTTTTTATTTTTAACAATTCAACAGAATTTGATTCTTTTTGCGCTTCAATTCTTTTACTTATGTTTAACTCTTCATTAAATAATTCACCATTCCTAGCCTCTAACTCTCTCGTTTGAGCTTCATTATTTAGCCTTATCTTTTCTATTTTATCTTTTAATCTTTCTGCTTCTTTCCTAGAGTCATATTTTCTAAGACCGTCAACCTCTTGTAGTCTTTTTACCTCTTTATCTAATATACCTATATTCCTTAAAGATATTTCTTCTCTTAGCTTTATATCATCTCTATTGTCTTTTTGTTGTTGTTGATTTGACTTTTTAGCCACTTCTAATATTTTCAACTTCTCCGCCAACAAGTCTTTTTCTGCTTGAATTTCGTTTTTACCTAGTAATACACTTTTTTCAGAAGATTTTTCTGCATCAGCTAAAGCTTTATCTGTTTCTGTTTTTATTAATGCATTTTTTTT
>TARA_R110000868_G_scaffold109855_1_pt1 | contig 33280 bp, 31 predicted proteins | sample TARA_R110000868 | Tara Oceans TARA_R110000868 (sample SAMEA4397489) | marine metagenome | biome: Polar Biome; feature: [SRF] surface water layer (ENVO:00010504); material: water (ENVO:00002006), including particulate matter (ENVO:01000060) such as... | depth 5 m | reverse complement strand
TCGCCGGGCTTGACCCGGCGGCAGGCAGCCGTTGTCCTTGCGGGCCAGTCCCGGCGGACAGCCATTGATCAGGCCGCGGTCGCGATTCCGGCGCAGCAGGATAACGGGCCGGCCATCCTCACCGGCGATGACGACCCGACGATCATCCGCCCGCTCCGTACGGCGCTCGTGGCGGTCGCGATCGCCCTTGCGTTCCTGGCGGTCCTCGCGGCGCGCCTCGACACGGACATTTCGGTTGTCGTCCCGGCGCTCGGCCCGTCGCTCGCTACGGTCATTGCCGCGATCGTCGCGGTCCTGAGGGTCCCGTTCGGAGCCCCGGTCGCGCTTGTCGTGACCACTATTGCCGTGGCCGTTATTCTGGGCGGCGGCGACCTGGGGCAGGCCCAAACTCAGAACGAGCGCGGTGGTGAGGGGAAGAAGCCGGTTCATCGGTAGCTCACTGGTGGACCATCGAATACGCAATCGATCAGAGCCCCAACGATCTCGTGGTCCTGCCGGTTCCGGAATCGCGGGGTTTCAAGCCGTTAATCGGACTGCACCGGCCCACGGTTCAGACTGCACACGGCCTCGCCCACCCGGACACCGCGCGTAAAGGCACGCATCTCGCGCACGGCGCAGTCGGGAGCGGTCAGCAGGATGAAATGAGGGGCGTCCTCGACGGTGACCAAACGCACCGGCCCGGCGGAGCGGAAGCGATCCGCATGGGCGCGGGCTCCGGCAAGGGGCGTCTTGGGATCGAGATCGCCCTGCAGGATCAGCACCGGCGGCAGACGCGACGGGGAGGTGCCGTAGGCGGCGTCGCGGGGATAGGCGTAGCCGGCACCACCGACCAGCTGACCCGGCAGACTGCTGGTGAACAGCAGATCGCTGGCCTCGGCGGCGACCGTGGCACGGGTCAGGTCGGGGCGGGCGTTGTTTTCGGACGCTGAAATCACCGCGACCAGCGGGATGGAGGATGTGGCCCCGACGGCGGCGAACGCGGCGGCCTGGGCCTCAATTCGTCCCTGCGCGGCCTCCAGCGGGCCCGTATCGCCGGCCCGAACGCCGACGATGACCGTCGGGATCAGGGCGCGGGCGTCGGGGCTGTCCAGAAGGCTGCCGAAGAAGAGCTTCGGCTGTTCGCCGGGGAACAGGGCGGCGAGGGCGGGATCATCGACGACCGCGCGCATCGCCGCCTCGGCCGAACCGCCAAGGCGGGCGCGGCAGGTGGCGTCGGCATCGCACCGGGCCAGCATCTGCAGACCGACGGCATCGACCACCTGCGACCGGCGGCTGAGATCCCATTGATCGTCGCCCTCGGGCGGGACGAGGGAGTCGAGCACGATGCCGTCCAGCCGCGCGGGCGGGGCGACGACCATGGTCCGTAGCACCAGCTGGGTGCCGTAGGAGACGCCGTACAGGAAGGTCTTTCCACCGCCGTCATGCTGGGCCATCAGGCCGCTGAGATCATGGGCGGCGTTGGTGATGGTGAAGGCCTGGGGCCAGGCGGCGCGCGACTCCAGCAGGCCGAAACAGGTTCCCCATTCAGCACCGGCCAGGTCGCGCCCGCCGGGCGAGGCCTCGGCCTCGTCCTCGGGGCAGATGCGGCTGGAACGGCCGGTGCCGCGATGGTCGGGCACCATCAGGTCATGGCCGGGGAAGCTGCTGTGGAAGCGGTCGATCAGGGCATAGAAGCCGGCCCCGGATTCGCCCGGGCCACCCGCGATCAGCCAGACCTGCCCGAGGCGGCGACCCTCGGCTGGGAACTGGCGGACAAACAGCTCGACCTCACCGGCATCAGCGGCGGTGTAAGACAGCGGGGCCCGGGTCAGGGCGCAGAGCGAACCGGCCAGGGCCGGGTGGCTGTCGGCGTCGGCGCAGGGGACGAAGTCGGTGTCGGCGCTCATCGACCGGGGAAGGGTCGCGCAGCCTGCAAGAGACGTCGCAACCGCTGCCAGAATGACGAAACGCATGAAAATTCCTCCGCTTGACGTCGTACCCTCACAGATTTTGTCCGGTCGGTCAGCTTACGGTTTGCCCATGAAGACGGTGGCACCGGCCTGCACGCCGTGAGCCGCCGCGGCGGACGCCCCGTCCGACGGCGACCGCAAGGCCGTTGATCTGGAACAGCAGAGCGTGGGCCGGCTGTCGCGCGGTGAGGCCATGCAACGTCAGGCGATGAGCACTGCCGCTCCGGGACGAATTGCCACCGACGAGCCCGGCTATTGCGGCGGCTGCGGGGAGCCGATCCCGCTACCGAGGCTGACGCTGGACGCCACTGGCGCGCCCCGCATGGAGAGCGCGCGCTGGGCGGAGCCTATGCGAACTCAACCAGCACATCATCCGCGGCCACCGGGTCGCCAGCCTTGGCGCTGACGGTCTTCACGACGCCGTCGTGCTCGGCCTTGAGGATGTTCTGCATCTTCATCGCCTCGATGATGGCCACGGTCTCGCCAGTCTTGACCTCCTGGCCGGGGACGACGGCAATGGAGACGACCAGGCCGGGCATCGGCGACAGCACCAGTTTCGAGGTGTCGGCGGCGACCTTCTCCGGCAGACGGGCATACAGGTCGGCGATCCGTGGGGTCATGACCCGGACGCGGGCCTTCGTGGCGCGGGTGCGGATGTCCCAGCCGTCGGCGACACGCCTGATCTCGGCGGTGAAGGGCTGGTCGTCGAGCACGGCGCGGAACTGGGCCAGGCCGGGTCGCCAGTCGATCTCGCTGAGGCGCAACAGACGGTCGCCGTTGTCGACGTCGAGCACCAGGGCCTCGTCGTCGTCATAGCCGAGGCTGACGGGAACCGGTTCGCGGTCCAGCTGGACGATCCAGTCGATGCGGTCGGACGGGTCGCCGGACTGGTCCGAGACGATTTCATGCATCGCCATGCCGGTGGCGACGAGGATGTCGCGTTGCAGCGGCCCGGCCGGCGCACCGTGGAAGCCGTCCGGGAACTCATCCTTGATATAGGCGGTCGACAGCTGGCCCGAGCGGAAGCGGTCCTGGTCCATCACCGCGGCGAGGAAGGGCACGTTGTGGCCGACGCCCTCCAGGTGGGTGTCCTCCAACGCCCGCGACATGCCGGCCACGGCCCCGGCCCGGGTTGGAGCCCAGGCGCACAATTTGGCGATCATCGGATCGTAGAACATCGAAATCTCGTCGCCCTCGCGGACGCCGGAGTCGTTGCGCACCACATAGGGCCCGCCGGGGCCGTCCTGCGGGCCTTCCTCGGGCTGTTCGTAGCGGATCAGGCGGCCGATCGACGGCAGGAAGCCGCGATAGGGGTCCTCGGCGTAGATGCGGCTCTCGATCGCCCAGCCGTTGATCTTCAGGTCGTCCTGGCCGAACGCCATGCGCTCGCCCGCAGCGGACCGGATCATCTGCTCGACCAGATCGATGCCGGTAATAAGCTCGGTGACCGGATGCTCCACCTGAAGCCGGGTGTTCATCTCGAGGAAATAGAAGGATTTGTCCTGCCCGGCGACGAATTCTACGGTGCCGGCGCTGTCGTAGTTGACGGCCCGGGCCAGGGCGATGGCCTGTTCGCCCATGGCGCGACGGGTCTTGTCGTCGAGCAGCGGGGAGGGAGCCTCCTCGATGACCTTCTGGTTGCGACGCTGGATCGAGCATTCGCGTTCGAACAGATGGACCAGGCCGCCATGCTTGTCGCCCAGCACCTGGATCTCGATGTGGCGCGGATTGACGATGAATTTCTCGATGAAGACACGGTCGTCGCCGAACGCGTTCAGGGCCTCAGCCTTCACCGCGGCAAAGCCTTCGGCCATGTCATCGTCGGAATGGGCGACGCGGATGCCCTTGCCGCCACCGCCGGCGGACGCCTTGATCATCACCGGATAGCCGATCTCGTTGGCGATCTGGACGGCATAGTCGGTGGTGTCGATCAGCCCCATGTGACCCGGCACGGTCGAGACCCCGGCCTCGGCGGCGAATTTCTTCGAGGTGATCTTGTCGCCCATCGCCTCGATGGCGTGCGGATTGGGGCCGATGAAGGTGATGTTTTCGGATTCAAGGCGGCGGGCGAAGCCGGAATTCTCGGACAGGAAGCCGAATCCGGGGTGAACCGCCTCGGCCCCCGACTGACGCACGGCGTCGACGATCCTGTCTTCCAGCAGATAGGACTGGGCTGCCGGTGCCGGGCCGATCAGGATGGTCTCGTCGGCCATCTGGACCGCCAGAGAGCCCGCGTCCGCCTCGGAATAGACCTGCACGGTGCGGATGCCCATGCGTTTGGCGGTCTTGATGATGCGGACGGCGATCTCGCCGCGATTGGCGATCAATATCTTTGAAAACATGCGTAAGCCCGAAGCGCGTTCTGAACTGAACGTGATCTTTGCGTGAAGCGACCGCCCCGATTAGGCCGCGTTCGCTTGGGAGTAAACATGGGCGGGTGTTCGCCCCGTCGGGGTTCGGGCTTGGCAAGCCTGCCCCGGATCGGCTTTAACTCGCTTACCTTCCCGTGACGGTTCCTGGAGTCCAGATTGATGCAACGCCTACTCACTGCCTCGGCCGCCGGTCTTGCGCTTGCCGTTTGCGCCGGAGCCGCCTCGGCTCAGGACTTCCGCGCCCTGGCTCGCCAGGACCTGACCGCCGCCCACGACGCCCTGCGCGACAACCACCCCGCAGCGGTGCTCCCGGGGCCGGCCAGCCAGACCTTCCGCGCCTGGCTCGACGCCGGTCTCGCCGATTCCCTGGCCAAGGCCGCGCAGGTCAACAGCGGCGACGCCCATGCCTATCTGATGCGCTACTACGGGGCGGGCTTCCGGGATTCGAACATCGACATCACCCCGACCTTTGAAGGCCTGGGTCCCTATTTCGTAACCGGCTGGCCCGGATTCACCACCGGCTGGCGCAACGGGGCCTATGAGGTAACCTATGTGAAGCCGGGTGTGCGCGGCGCGCCGCCGGTCGGTGCCGTGCTGGTTGAATGCCAGGGTCGGACTGCCGAGGAAATGGCCATGGCGCGTCTGGATCGCTGGGAAGGCGACCTGACCACCGAGGCCGGACGCGTGCGCAGCGCCCCCTACCTGCTGTGGAACCGAAACAACCAGTGGACCGGCGGCGTCCCGGGCTCCTGCAAGTTCAAGAATGGCCGTCGTTCGCGAGACTATGACCTGCGTCCCCAGCCGATCGAGCCGGGTGCGATCGAGGAAGCCTACCGCGCCACGGTCTATATGCCGCCCGCGACGCCGCTGGCGGTCGAACAGGTCAACGGCCGGCCGTGGGTCCATGTCCATTCCTTCGCCGACAGCGCCGGTTGGGATGCGTTCAACGCCCAGATCGAGGGCGATATCGCGTCGCTGCACGGCCCGCAGGGTTTCGTGCTGGATCTGCGCGGGGCCTCGGGCCAGTCGTACCGTTCGACCACGCGGGGCTATGGCCTGGCCAACCGCATCTGGACCCCCGAGTTCACGGTGAGCCGTCAGCCGGCGGCGGGCGAGATCACCTATCGGGCCACGGCGGGCAATCGCCAGTGGTTCGTCGAGACCCTGGCCCGGATGGAAGCCGATCCGCGCTTCGTCCAGGAAAGTGGTCCGGTGATCGAGGAGACGCGGGCCATCATCGCGGCGTTCGACGCCGCACTTGAGGCCAACCAGCCGCTGTTCACCCTGGCCGGCCGTCCGGCCGTGCAGGATACGGGCGCACCGAACCCGGTCCAGGGCCCGGTCGTGGTTCTGGTCGACAGTGGTTGCTCGGGCGGTTGCCTGGACACGCTGGACCTGCTGACCCGTCTGCCGAACGTGCGACTGGTCGGGGCCACCACGGCCACCGATTCGATCTTCATCGAGCGGACCAATGTGCGGCTGCCGTCGAACTATTCGGACCTGAGCTACGGCCACAAGGCCTGGACCTCGCGCCAGCGCCCGAGCCATCAGCCCTTCACCCCGGCCGAGGGCCTGACCTTCACCGGTAATCCGGCGGATGAGGTTGCCGTGCGGACGTGGGTCGGAACGCTGTTCTAGGGCGCTATCGCGCTGCCTGAGCGCGGGACGTTGACGAAAGTCGGGCCGGATGGGGTGGAACCCCCGTCCGGCCCTTCCCATGTCTGGGGCATGACCCAGACCCCGACTCCCACCGCTTCGTCCCGTCGTTCTGCCGCCGGTTTCGACCTGACGCCCCCCGACACCGCCGAGCGCGCCAGGCTGGAAGCCGACCTGTCGCCGGAGGAGACGCGGGTGTTGCTGGCCCATGGCACGGAAGCGCCGTTCTGTGGCACCCTGCTGGGCGAGACACGGACGGGGGTGTTCTGTTGCCGCGAGTGCGGCCTGCCGCTGTTTCGCACCGGCACCAAGTTCGAAAGTGGTACCGGCTGGCCCAGTTTCACCGAACCCGTCGATCCCGAGCATGTGAGTGCCGTGCACGACGCCGCGTTCGGCATGGTGCGGACCGAGACCCGCTGCGCCCGCTGCGACAGCCATCAGGGCCATGTCTTTCCGGACGGGCCGCCGCCAACCGGCGCGCGCTACTGCATCAATTCGGTGGCCCTGACCTTCGTGGTCGCGGGCGAGCCCCTGCCGGATCCGCTGGGCCGCGGCGACGGTATCGCCTGACCTTGGCCGCAATCAGGGCTAGGATGGCGTTCGCATCCGGGAGTATCGCCTATGTTGACGGTCAGCCTATTCGCCGCCGTCGCCGTGTTGGCGGGCAATGATCCCGACGGCGTGGTGGCCACCGCCCCGGCCACAACCGTCCAACTGGACGCCACTGACATGCCCGAGGCGGCATCGCCGGCTGCTGCGGCCCAGGCGGCCGCGCCGCACGGCCTGACCACCGATCAGCAAATCGCCCGCTGGATCGACGACCGCTCGCCGGGGACCCTGCCGTTTGCCGAGTCGGCCGGCTCCGGATCGGTCGACGACCGCCAGATGCACAGCCAGTTCAGCGTCGGCGTCGGCACCGGCGGCTATCGCGACTATGGCGTCGCCGTTTCCCTGCCTGTGGGCGAGACCGGGCGGCTGAGTCTCAGCTACCGGCAGATCGAGAACGGCTATCCCGTTTACGGGTACGGCAATGGTTATTCGCCCGGTTTCGGTTACGGCTACGGCTACGGGGCGGGCTACGGCAATGGCGATCCCTATTTCAGCGACATCGGCCATGCCGCGCCGGGCAAACGGATCGATGGACCGACTGCCATCGAAACCCGGGACCGGCGCTCGACCCCGCCGTGGCGACACCCCGATTTTTCAGCCCGGCCGGGCCGCGACTGAGTCATCCGGCACGAAAAACGGCCACGCCCTGACGAGCGCGACCCTGATTTCTGACGATGGACCCGCCCAGAAGGGCAGGCCGACGGGTCAGCCGGCGGAGTAGCGGTACTCGCTGACGCGGCAGACGTTGATGCGATAGCGCTCCAGCACGTCACCGTCGGCGAAGCGGGCCCGGAAGTCATAGACGCAGGCCCCCGAGCCGTCGTCGATGTTGATACGGACGGCGGAACCGTTGGGGAGGACGTCGGAGCCGAGGATATCTTCCTGCCAGTTTTCCTCGCCGGCGCTGGAAGCCCAGAAATGGGTCATGGTCACACCGGTCGCATTGGTGATGCGGACGTGGCGGTCCTGACCATCATTGGACTGGAAGGCCATGCTGCCCAGGGCGACTGCCGAGACGGCGGCGGCCATGAAGGCGCGACGAGCCAAGACTTTAAACATTGGATATTCCTTGAATAAGGGTGCGCCCCTGCGCGGTGTCGGCAACCTAACACCGTTGTCCGAAGCCTGTCGAACCGGTGGCGGGTGACCTCCAGGCGGAGGGGGCCGCGCAATTCGGGTCGGCTGTTGAGAGAGGGCCCTGAACGCCGAACGGGGCCTGACACGAATGTCAGGCCCCGCCGGGATCTCAGATGGTGCCGCCGGGGGGAATCGAACCCACGACCTCAGCCTTACCAAGGATGCGCTCTACCACTGAGCTACGGCGGCGAAATCTGAGGAAGCGGCCGTATAGCCAAACCACTCCCGGGGGGGAAGCCTTCTTTTCCAAGGCTTGAACAAAAGTTTCGCCCGGTCTCTGATGGTGGTCATGTCGAAGCCGCCGGTCATTCCCGCTGAAACCCCCGCAGCGCCGCCTTCCGCGGCCCTGACCGCGCGCAATGCGCGGCTGGCGGCGGCGCTGCGTGACAATCTGCGTCGACGCAAGGCGGCCGCGCCGCTGCGGCCCGTCAAGGATCGGAACTGAAAGTCATCGCCACGCGTGCGCGAGGACTTTCGCTCTGACCGGCCTCCGGGCTAGATAGCCACCCCCCGGCGCCCCCGCGGCGGGCGCTTCAAGGATCCAATGGACAGTATCGCCATCCAGGGCGGCAACCAGCTGAACGGGACCATCCCTATCAGCGGTGCCAAGAATTCCGCCATCAAGCTGATGGCCGCGTCGATTCTGACCGACCAGCCCCTGCTGCTGACCAACATGCCGCGCCTGGCGGACACCAAATTCCTGGGTCAGCTGCTGCGCCAGTTCGGCGTCGAGGTCACCGAGCGGGACGGGGCCGACGGGCAGGAAACCCTGTTCCATGCCCGCGAGATCACCTCGACCTTCGCCCCCTATGATCTGGTGCGCCAGATGCGGGCCTCGTTCAATGTGCTGGGCCCGCTGCTGGCGCGCACCGGCCAGGCCAAGGTCTCGCTGCCGGGCGGCTGTACCATCGGTGCCCGGCCGGTCGACCTGCACCTGCAGGCCCTGACGGCGCTGGGCGCGGAGATCGAGCTGGACGAGGGCTATGTCACGGCCACCGCTCCGAATGGTCTGACCGGAGCCGAGATCGAGTTCCCGTTCGTTTCGGTCGGGGCGACCGAACATGCGTTGCTGGCTGCCGTGCTAGCCAGGGGCACGACGGTGCTGCGCCGCGCGGCCCGGGAGCCGGAGATCGGTGACCTGGCGCGCTGCCTGGTGGCCATGGGCGCGAAGATCGAGGGCATCGACTCCGATGTGCTGACGATTACCGGCGTGACTTCGCTGGACGGCACGACCTGGTCGGTGATTCCCGACCGGATCGAGATGGGCAGCTATGCCGTCGCCGCGGCGATGGCCGGGGGCGAGGTACGGCTGACGCGCGCCCGGCCCGGTCTGATCGACGCCCTGACCGCCCGTCTGGTCGAGGCCGGGGTCGAGGTGATCCCGAGCGGGGACGGGGTCATCGTCCGCCGCGACCCGGCCGTGCGGCTGAAGGCGGTCAATGTCACCACCGAGGTCTATCCCGGCTTCGCGACGGACCTGCAGGCGCAATTCATGGCCCTGATGACCCTGGCCGAGGGCGAGAGCGTCATTCACGAGAACATCTTCGAGAACCGGTTCATGCACGCGCCCGAGCTGATGCGTCTGGGGGCCGAGATCTCGGTCCATGCCGGCGAAGCGCGGGTGACCGGCGTCGAGGTCCTGCACGGGGCGCCGGTCATGGCCACCGACCTGCGGGCCTCGGTCTGCCTGGTCATTGCCGGTCTGGCGGCGCAGGGCGAGACGACGGTCGGCCGGGTCTACCATCTGGACCGCGGCTTCGAACGGCTGGAAGAGAAGTTGAGCGCCTGCGGGGCGGATATCCGCCGGCTCCGGGGAGACGGCCATGAACACTGACACCGTCCCCCCGGTGCCCGCGACACCGCCACCGCCGCTGCGCTTGCTGGCCGAGGATGCGATCGACCTTCAGATCATGTCGGCGGCCCTGCAGGACGCGATCCTGCGTCCGGCCGATGTGACCTGGGCACCCGGCGCACGCACGGTGACCATCGCGCTCAGCCGGTTCTGCTGGGAGTGCGGCGGCACGCGGGTGATGGCGGCCATGCAGTTCGGCGATGTGCTGGCGGTCAAGAGCCGCCGTCTGCCACGGAGCCCCGAGACGCCACTGGAACTGCTGGCCATCGATTTCGAACCGGGTGAGGCTCCCGGCGGGCGGGTCATCCTGATGTTCGCCGGGGGCGGGGATCTGCGCATCGACGTGGAATGCCTCGACGCCGTGGTCGCCGACCTGTCCGAACGCTGGCCCGCCCGGGTCTCGCCGGTGCATGCCGATGACGGGGATGACGCCGGGCCCGGGGCGGTCGGCGCGTGAGCGATCTGCAAAGACTGGCGTCGGTCGAGCTGGACGCGGCGACCCTGCCTGCGGCCAATGCCGAGATCGAACACGAGCGGCGCGTGGCCATTTTCGACCTGGTCGAGAAGAACAGCTTCGAGCCGGCCGGCGGGCAGGGCGGCCCCTATGCCCTGACCCTGTCGCTACAGGACAGCCGGCTGGTGTTCGACATCACCGGCCCCGATTTCGCCCGCGCCCATGTGCTGTCGCTGACACCGATGAAGAAGGTGCTGAAGGACTATCTGTTGATCTGCGACAGCTATTTCGAGGCCCTGCGCGGATCGTCGCCCAGCCAGATCGAATCGGTCGACATGGGCCGTCGTGGCCTGCACAACGAGGGGGCCGAGCTGCTGAAGGCGCGGCTGGACGGCAAGATCACCATCGACCACGAGACGTCGCGGCGGCTGTTCACCTTGGTGACGGCCTTGTACCGGCGCGGCTGAACTCGACTAACCCGACATTTTGGTGCATGAGGCGCCCTCTTTTTGGCTCACACTCCGCCCGGTGTGGGTCGCGAACCGTATTTTCTGGGCGCGAGAGGCCGCATGGCTAAGGAAGAACTGCTCGAGTTTCCCGGTGTCGTCAGCGAACTGCTGCCGAACGCCACGTTTCGCGTGACGCTCGAGAATGACCACGAGATCATCGCCCACACCGCCGGCAAGATGCGCAAGAACCGCATCCGCGTGCTGGCCGGTGACAAGGTGCTGGTCGAGATGACGCCCTATGACCTGACCAAGGGCCGCATCACCTATCGCTTCAAATAGGGGCGGGGCGACATGCCCGCCTCCGGGGTACGCCCCGACCTGATCCTGGCGTCGGCCAGTCCGCGCCGGATTGAGTTGCTGGCGCAGATCGGGATTGTGCCCGATCGCATCGACCCCGCCGACATCGATGAAACCCCGATGAAGGACGAGACGCCGACGCGTCTGGCCGTGCGGCTGGCGCGGACCAAGGCGGCTGTCGTGGCGGCCCGGTCGCCGGACGCTGTGGTCATCGCCGCCGATACGGTGGTGGCCCTGGGCCGTCGGCTGCTGGAAAAGCCCGCCGATGAGGCCGAGGCCGCCCGTTTCCTGCGCCAGCTGTCCGGTCGCAATCACCGGGTGTTCACGGCTGTGGCTGTGGCGGTCGACGACAGGATCATCAGCCGGGTCGTCGATACCCGGGTCAGCGTCAAATGCCTGTCCGAGCCGGAGATCGCCGCCTATGTCGCCACCGGTGACTGGCGCGGCAAGGCCGGGGGCTACGGCATCCAGGGCCCGGCCGGGGCCTTCATCCTGCGCATCGTCGGCAGCCATCCGGCGGTGATGGGCCTGCCCTTGCCCGAGACGGTCAATCTGCTGGCCGGTATGGGCTGGCGGCGGTCGTGAGCGCGACAGTCGAGGTCTTCCTCGACGCCATGCCCGGCGAGACCCGGGGCATGGTCTTCCGGGACGGTCTGCCCGAACATCTTCTGATCCAGCGCGACAGCGATGTGGCCCAGCACCGGCTGGGCGCGCTTTGCGTCGGCCGCGTCATCGAGGTGGCGGCGGGCCTGCGCGGGGCCTTTGTCGACCTGGGCGCGGGCGATCCGGCGGGCTTTCTGCCGCTGGCCCGCGAGGTCACGATCCGCAACGGCGACCGGATTGCAGTCGAGGTCACGACCGAGCCGCGTGACGGCAAGGGGCCGGTGCTGCGCCATCTCGGGCCAGGGGAGGGCCCTCCGCGTCTGCTTGAGGCGGGACCTGATGTGGTTGCCCGGCTCGCCAGGCTTGCGCCTGACGTGGATGTGGAGACGGGTCTGGCGGCGATCGCGGCCGGACGCGAGGCCGTCGAGGTCGCCCTGGGCGAGACGATGGTGGTGCCTGCGATCGGGCTGGACCTGGCGGTGCAGCGTACCCGGGCGCTCGTCGCCGTGGATATTGACCATGCCCCCGTTGCCGGACGCGATGTCCGCAAGGGCCGCGAGCGGGCCAATCGCGAGGGCCTGGTGCAGGCGGCCCGGTTGATCCGGCTCAAGGGCTGGGGCGGGCTGGTGGCCATCGATCTGATCGGCACCGGTCAGGACGGCGAGATGATCCAGCGCACGGCCAAATCGGTCTTCGGCGGCGATCCGGCCGTCGCGATCGGTCCGGTCAATCGATTCGGCGTGCTGTCGCTGTCGCTGCCATGGCGGCTGCGGCCGATCGAGGCGGTGCTGGGCCGGACGGTCGAGGACCGGGCGCTGGACACGGTGCGCGCCTTGCGTCATCGCCTGCTGGACGATACGGCGACGCCGCGGTTCACCGCCGCCTGCGCGCCGGACGAGGCCGCCATCGCCGCGCCGCTGGTGGCCCGGCTGGGCCCGCGCGCCGCGCTGCGGGTCGTGCCGGGTCTCGACCCCGGGGCCGCACGCATCGAAGAGGACTGATGATGGCCAACTGCCCGATCTGCCGCCAACGCCCGGCGGTGCCCGAATACAAGCCGTTCTGCTCCAAGCGTTGCGCCGACCTGGATCTGCAGCGCTGGTTCACCGGCGGTTACGCCATTCCGGCCGGTCCCGAGGGGTCGGCGGAGGACGAGGCCGAACGCGAGTGATCCGCAGGAGGACGACGGACGTCGACGTCGCTGTCAGGTTCGTCCCGAAGGCCTATGGACACCCCCGGCAGCCTCGCCTATAGACGCCGCTCTCGCGAGCCGGTGCGCGCGCCTGGGTAGCTCAGTTGGTAGAGCAGCGGATTGAAAATCCGCGTGTCGGTGGTTCGAATCCGCCCCCAGGCACCACTTCCCCCGAAGCTGAACAGTCCCCCCTCGGTGGGGCCGCGCCGGCGCGGCGCGGGCGGCTTGATTGCTGCGGCATAAGTCGGCCACACGACGATATCTTAATCATTGACCGTGCAGCTAGTGACCCATCGAGTCATTCGCTTGCGGGTTTCCAGTCTTGTCCTTCTTTTTCCGACTCTGCGTCCTGTGCCTGGGACTGTCTCTGTTTCCCACCGGCGCAGATGCGGCGGCGGCGGACGGGCGTGCCAAGGCGACCGGCCGAACATTGGCCCTCGCCAGCGTCGTCGAGGCGCGGGCCTCGCAGACCGACTTTGCCGCGCTGGAACGCTTCGGGGACGCGGCGCTGCTGCGGAATGACCGGGAAGGGCTGAACCGGCTCTACCATGTCGCCTGGCTGTTCCAGTCCCAGGCGGATTATGAGAAGGCGCAGCTATGGAACGCGCGGCTGGCCGCCGCGGCGACGCGCCAAAGCGATGCCCGCTATCAGGTGGTTGCCCGCCTGAACACACTTGCGGCCCGTTTCACCCAGGGCGACCTGACGGCCGTTCCCGAGATCGCCCGGATCCACTCGACCGAACTGGACTGGTTCACCCGGGCCCATGCCGCCCGTCTCCAGGCGCTCGTCCTGATTGATGACAGTCAGACCGGCCAGGCGCTCCGAATTCTGACCGACGCCGAGTCCGCCATTCCGATGTCCGGCCCCCAGGTCGACACGGCCCGGGCCGGCATCTGGGAAGTCGTCGGCATGGGGCTGATGCAGATTCATGACTACGAGGGCAGCGCTGCCGCCTTTAACCGCTTCGAGGTGGAGTTCACCAACCCTCTCTATCCGCGGCCAGATTTCGACAGCCTCTACAACCTCGCCAAGATGGCCTCGCTGAGTGGTGAATATCAGGTCGCCGACCGGCTGGCCGCCGCCCACCATCGTCTGACCGAGCGCACGGGGATGCACAGCCTGCGGCTCTGGGACGTCAATCTCTGTGCCCGGATGGCCAGTGACCGCGCACAGCCGCGCGCGGTCCTGCAGTGTATTGCACCGGTGAGCGCCGACCTGGCGAGCCCGACGGCCATGACGACAAGCCTGCTTCGCCTGCGGGCCGTGGCCCGCGCCCAGACGGGCGACCCCCGTGGCGCGCGGCGCGATTTTGAAGTGGTCCGGCAGCTGGACGCCGAAGCCGGCGAAAACGCTGCCCGCAGGGCCGCCCTGCTGAACGCGGAGGCCGAGGTCCTGTTCGCCGAGGGGCGGGTCGCCGAGGCCTTCGTCAAGCTGCGGCAGTATAATCAGACCGAAAATGTCCTGCAGCTGCAGACCTTCAGCAGCGGCATCCATCAGGTCACCGGTAGCCTCGAAGTTCAGCTGGCCGAACGACGCAAGGCCCTCGCCTCGGCGAACGCCCTGGCCGAGGCCGACGCCCGCATGCTCGTGTTCGGGCGCTATTTCATCGCCCTGGCGGTCGTTCTGGTCGCGTTCCTGGCCGCGATCCTGTTCTGGCAGATCAAACAGGCCCGCCGCCTGAAGGCCGCGACCCGCCTGGCGGACGAGGCCAACCGCTCCAAGAGTGAGTTCCTCGCCAATATGAGTCACGAGATCCGTACGCCGCTGAACGGCGTGATCGGCATCAATGCGGCCCTGGCCCGGACCGAGCTGACATCCGAACAGGCCAAGATGGTCGATCTGATCGCGACGTCCGGCGAGACCCTGGAGACGCTGCTGACCGATGTGCTCGACCTGGCACGCATCGAGTCCGGCCACCTGGAACTGAAGGCCGAGGCCTTTGATCTGGAAGCCTGCCTTGAGAGCGTCGTCGCCCTGTTCGAGACGAACGCGCGGCAGAAGGCCCTGGACTTCAACCTGACGGTCGCGCCGGCCCTGGCCGGGGCCTTTGTCGGTGACGTGGTGCGTATTCGCCAGGTGGTCAGCAATCTGCTGTCCAATGCGGTCAAGTTCACCTCTGAGGGCAGTATTTCACTGAATGCGATCCAGGCTGACGACGGCAGGGTGATCATCTCTGTCACCGACACCGGAATTGGGTTCGATGCGGAAGTTAAGGCCCGGCTGTTCCAGCGCTTCGAACAGGCGGACGGTTCGATCACCCGCCGATTCGGTGGAACGGGCCTGGGCCTGGCGATCTCCCGGGCACTGGCCGAGGCGATGGAGGGCGAGCTTGAGGCGGAGTCCCGGCCCGGTCTCGGCTCGACGTTCACCCTGACATTGAATCTGGCCCGGGCACCCGCGGGTGTCGTGGCCAAGGTCAGCCGCCCGTCCCAGGCGCGCCCACAGGAGGCGGGAGCCCCGCGGGTGCTGCTGGCCGAAGACCATCCGATCAACCGCAAGGTGGTGGAGCTTCTGTTTGACGGCACCGGCGTCGAACTGACCTGCGTCGAGAACGGGGCCGAGGCCGTGTCCCTGTTCGAGAAGGAGGCGTTCGACATGATCCTGATGGACATGCAGATGCCGGTGATGGACGGGCTGACCGCCATCCGGCTGATCCGTGCACGTGAGGTGGCCGACGGCGAAAAAGCGACTCCGATTTACACGCTGAGCGCCAATGCCATGCCCGAGCACGCCGAGGCTGCCGTGCAGGCGGGGGCGAATGGTCACCTGACCAAGCCGATCGCTGCGGCAAGCCTGTTCGCGGCTCTGGAGGCGGCCCTTCAGGCGTCCGGCCGGGACCGGTCGGAAGACGACGCCGAGCGCGAATTCGCGGCGGCGGACGGCCTCAGGGCTGCCGCCGGGTGAGTGGCAAAATATTGCGCACGGAAGCCGCCGGCATTGGGCGGGATCGCTACAAACTCCGGTTTTTCCCGCAATTGTGCGGTCAACTGCCAAGCTACTCCCCCCAGAGGGGAAAAGAGACCTTCAGCACTTGACGCTCCGGTATGGGTTGTTCAAAGGAGCCTTACCGCTCCTTAATTCCAGCGGCCTCTCGTCCGAGAGTATGCTAATCAAGGGCGCTTGACATCGCTGCCGGAAGTCGCGAGGCAACCGGATGCGCAAGCAGGCGTTCCGTAGTCGATGGTCTCAGGACCGAGCCTGCGGGCGACATTTTCAATTGGGGTCGACCGCGCTCGTGGCGACGATCCTTTTAGGCTTTCACGAGTCAGACCAAAGCAGGAACTGGCGAACTATGCTCGATAGCAAAATGAAGAATACGCTTCTCGCTCTGGCCGGCGCTGCCGTGCTCATGGCGGGTTCGCCGGTCCTCGCGCAGGATGCGGTCCCAGCAACACCCGCAGCCGCGACCGCCCCGGCGGCTGACGCCGCTGCGGCAGCCCCGGCTCCTGAAGCCGCTCCGGTCGCTGATGCACCGGTAACGGTCGCAGAGACTGTCGGACACGGCGGCGGCGGCATTACCCCGATCTCCATGTTCATGGACGCGGGCATGGTCGTTAAGGTCGTGATGATCGGCCTGATCCTGGCTTCGGTCTTCTCCTGGACCCTGCTGCTGATCAAAATGTTTGAGTTCGGCGCACTCGGCCGCACCACGGACCGCTTCCTTGAAGCTTTCCGCGGGGCCCGCACCATCGCTGACATGCGTCGCGTCGCCACCTCGGACGATTTCGATGGTAACCCGCTGGCCGATATGGCCGCCGCGGCGACCGAAGAAATCGAACTGTCGCGTCAAGCTGGACTGAGCGTCACCGGTGATCACCGTGACTCGGCCCTGCTCCGCGCCCAGACCGCCGTCGCGGCAGTCCAGGCCGGTATGGCAGGGCGCCTCTCGGGCGGTCAGCAGTTCCTGGCCTCGACCGGGTCGACCGCACCGTTCGTGGGTCTGTTCGGTACCGTTTACGGGATCATGAACTCGTTCATCGGCATCGCCGAGTCCAACACCACCAACCTGGCGGTCGTGGCTCCCGGTATCGCTGAGGCCCTGCTCGCCACCGGTATCGGCCTCTTCGCCGCTATCCCGGCGGTTATCTTCTACAACTACTTCAACACCCGGATTGCGAGCTACGGCACGCGGTCGGACGGCTTCAACGCTGAACTGATCAACGGCATCTCGCGTCAACTCGACAAGGGAGCGTAAGACGGATGGCCGCCAAGCTTTCAGGTTCCGGCGGCGGGAAGTATCACGTCGAGGCGAACTCCGACATCAACGTCACCCCTTTCGTTGATATCATGCTCGTTCTCCTGATCATCTTCATGGTGGCGGCCCCGCTCGCCACCGTGTCGGTGCCGGTGACCCTTCCGCGAGCCGTCGCGCCGCCCGCCCAGAATCCGCCGAAGCCGGTGTTTATCTCGATCCAGAACGACGGCGATGTCTTCATCGGCGACTTCAGGACCGATGTCGGCAGCCTCGGTGCGGACCTGACGACCCAGATTGGTCGCCGGAACCCGGCCGAAGAGCGGATCTTCATCCGCGCGGACCAGCAGACGCGGTACGGTGACTTCATGCAGGTCATGAATGCTCTCCAGGACAACGGCTTCTACAGCGTTGCTCTGGTCGGCGAAGACCAATCATCCTAGGGGTCGGTCGAGAGTATGACAGCTGAAACCCACGCCCATCGCGATCCGATTCTGGATCCGCCGCGTAAGAAGAAAAAGGGCCTCTCCACAGGCGCGATCATCGGCATCACCATGTCGGTCATCATCCACCTGATGGCGGGTCTCTGGCTCTACAACGAGAAGTTCGTGTTGAAGGAGTTCAACTACGTCGACGACGCCGTCGATGTGGAGCTGATCGAACCCGCGCCGCCGCCTCCGCCGCCGCCGCCGCCGCCGCCGCCTGACACACCGCCCCCGCCGAAGCTTCAGGTGAGGGAACCGGTGCTCAATACCCAGGCACCGCCGCCGCCGGTCACGCTGCCGATCGAGCCGACGAAGAAGGAAGACCGCGTCGAGTATACGGGCCCGCCCGTGATCGTCCCCGGTCCGCCGCCTCCGCCGGCACCGCCCGCGCCGCCGCGTCCGGCCGTCGTGACCAACCCCGCCTGGGCGCGTCGTCCGGCTGGTGACTTCCCTGACCGCGCCATGCAGCGCAACGTCGAGGAAGGCTCCGTGACCCTGGATTGCCAGGTTCAGGCCAACGGCAGCGTCAGTGACTGCAACGTGGTTTCCGAGGATCCCAGTGGTATGGGCTTTGCCCAGGCCGCGATCCGCGGCACCCGCAGCGCCCGTCTGACCCCGCGTCAGGTGGACGGTGTGGCCACCGGTGGCCGGGTTCGCTTTACGACCCGCTTCCGCCTCGAGTAGTCGGTTACGCAAATCCATCGGAAACGCCCCGGAGCTTGCTCCGGGGCGTTTTTGTTTGGATCTCCGGTCGCGGGCCGGGAGCCTCTGGCGCGGTAAAGCGTTACGGTGGACCTTTCCGGAGACACGTCCATGACCCTGACCCGCCTTGTCCTGCCCGCCGCCCTGGCCGCCCTGACCCTGGGCGGCTGCGCCTACAACGAGACCCTGGGCCGCAACCAGCTCCTGATCGTCGATGATTCCTCGCTTGCCCGACAGGCCGACGCCGCCTGGTCCGAGGCGTTGCGGACCCAGCCGGTGTCGCGCGACGCGGCCCTGAACCAGCGCCTGCGTCGCGTCGGTGACCGGGTCGTCAGCGGGGCCCGCCTCGGCGACCGCAGCTGGGAATATGCGGTCTTCGTCAGCGACAGTCCCAACGCCTTTGTTCTGCCCTCCTACAAGATCGGTGTGACCACCGGCCTGCTGGCCCTGGTGAAGAACGACGACCAGCTGGCCACCGTCATCGGCCATGAGGTCGGCCACGTTGTCGCGCGCCACGGGGCCGAGCGCGCCTCGAGCAACGCCCTCGGCGGCCTGATCCAGAGTGGCGTCGGCAGCTATGGCGAGACCGCCGGCGGCGTCGCCGGGGTTATCACCCAGTATGGCTTCCTGCTGCGTTACTCGCGCCGCGACGAGCTGGAAGCCGACCGGCTGGGGGTCGATTACATGCAGGCCGCCGGATACCGGCCTTCGGAGGCCATCGCCCTGTGGCGGTTGATGGGGGAACAGCGTCAGACGGCGACGCCCGAGTTCGCCTCGACCCATCCGTCCGACGCCTCGCGGATCGACGCCTTGCAGCAGTATATCGCCAGCCGCGGCTGGAACTGACCGCCACGTGACATAAAACCGGCCCGGTCGCTTGATCGGGTCGGGAAGTCCCGATAGAGAACGCCCCTCGCGTCGATAGCGCCGCCTTAGCTCAGTTGGTTAGAGCGCCGGTTTGTGGAACCGGAGGTCCTCAGTTCAAGCCTGAGAGGCGGTACCATCGCTGTCACGGACGGAGGAACCCCGCCATGACCGACGCGAGCCCGGTATGGGATCCCCGACAGTATGCCCGGTTCGACGGTGAGCGCGACCGCGCCGCCCTCGATCTGCTGCTGCGTCTGCCGGAAGATCTTGCACCCCGTGAAATCTGGGACCTGGGCTGCGGAGCCGGACACCAAGCGGCCCTGCTGAAGGGCCGTTATCCGGCGGCGGCGGTCCACGGTCTGGACAGCAGTGCGGCGATGCTGGCCGAAGCGGCACGGCACGATGCCGTCATCGACTGGGTCCAGGGCGATATCGCGGACTGGATCCCGGCGCGGTCTGCGGATCTGATCTTCTCCAACGCCGCCCTGCACTGGATCCCGGACCATCGGGACCTGCTGACGCGGCTGGTCGGAACCCTGGCACCGGGCGGCGCGCTGGCGGTGCAGATGCCGATGGCCCACGGCACACGACATCATGCCGTGTTGCGTTCGGTTGCGGCCGAGGGCCCCTGGGCCGAGGCGCTCGCGCCGGTTCCCCGAATGGCGGCGCTCTTGCCGGTCGAGGGCTATTACGAGGTATTGGCCACCGGTGCGGGGTCGGTCGACCTATGGTCTACCACCTATCTGCACGTCCTGACCGGCCCCGATGCAGTGCTGGAGTGGATGAAGGGCGCCGCCCTGCGGCCCTATCTCGCTGCCCTCGAGCGGGATGCGCCTATGCAGGCGGCTTTCGTTTCGACGCTCGGCGCGGCGCTTTCGGCGGCTTTCCCGCCGCAGCCCGACGGCGCGACCCTGCTGCCGTTTCCCCGACTGTTTCTGGTGGCGCGGCGATGATGACCGACTGACGGCGGCGCAGGTCGGTGATCGGCTTGTCCAGGGTCGCGAGGACGTCGCGTGTGGCCTGGTAGCCGACGGCGACACCCGGCTTGAATGCCTTCCAGTCGCGGATGTCGATACCTTCGGGAGTGGGCTGGATCAGGACGTCGGTGGCGGCGCGCGACTGTTCGAGTTCGGAATCCGAGGTCAGGGTCGCCGCCCGCATCAGGATGGAGACGATCGGCGGGCCCCGTTTCCATGAGCCGGTGACGATCATGCTCCAGATCGACTGCGGCTGCTGGATCAGGGCCGGGTCGACGCCACGGGTGCGGGAGACGTCGCAGCCGACGACGGGGCCGCTGTTCATCTGGCGCATCACGTCGGCGGGGAAATTCTTGAGCACAGCCCCGTCGACCAGCACCTGCCCGTCGATGACCACCGGCGGCATGACGCCGGGAATGGCGATGGTCGCCCGCATCGCCTGGCGCATCAGGCCGCGGCGATGCACCAGGATCTGACCCGAGGTCAGATTGGTCGAAACCGCGAAGAAGGGCCGCACGAGGTCGGCCAGGTCGACTTCGCCATAGGCCTCCTTCAGCAGTTCGGCGACCTTGTGGGCCCGGGTCATGGCGACCAGCGGGAAGGTAATGTCGGACAGGGGGTCGCTGTCGACGAAAGCCTTGCAGATGCGGGCCTCGAGCTCCTCATGGGACCAGCCCATGGCCGGTCCGGCGGCGACCACCGCCCCCATCGAGGAACCACCGACGAAATCGATCGGGACCTTGGCCTCGGCGAGGGCCTTGAGCGCGCCGACATGGGCATAGGCCCGGGCACCGCCGCCGGAGAAGACCACGCCGACGGCAGTGCCGGTGACGACCCTGGCGATGCGGGCGGCGTCCCCGGTGTCGCCCTCGACCGCGTGAAACCAGCGACCGGGCTGGACGGTATCGAGCCAGATGGCCGTATTGGCCGGCCGGATCATTCGCGGGTCACGCATCAGGATCAGGTCGGTGCGCTGCTGGGAGTCCAGGACCCCCTTGTGCGGCAGTGGATACAGGGGCGGGGCCAGCAGGGTGTTGCCGACGATGAACAGCCGGTCGACCTGCCGGGCGCAGAGCGCGCCCCAGGTGCGTTCATCGGATTCGGCGACATAGAGGACGAATTCGTGGGCGTCCTCGACGCGCGAGAACCAGTCCGAGGCCGAGCTGAGGGCCGAGCTGTCGATGACCTGGCAGGTGAAGCCCTGGCGGATGATCGCCGCCGCGACCTGTTCGACGAAGCCGCGGATCGGGCGGGGCCGGGCGGCGATGAAGCCGAAGACGCTGGGCTCGCCGCCACCGGCGGCACGGTCGCGGGCCCGCTGGATCATCAGCCGTGACAATTCGACCATCAGGTCGGGCTCGGTGCGGGCGGCCTCGAAGAAGGCCTCGCGCGGCAGGGCCACCATTTCGGAATCGCGCAGGGCGACGACGCCGGCGGTGTGGGGCGTGCCGGCCAGCATGGCCATTTCGCCCGCGGGTTCGCCGGGCCGGATGACGCCGACGAACTGGGCCGGATGCCCCTCCTCGTGGCGGAAGACCCCGAGACGGCCCGAGCGCAGCAGATACAGGACGTCGGACGGGTCGCCGGCATTGAACAGGGGTTCGCCGCCGGTCAGGGCGAACCAGCTGGCGTGGGTATTGCCGCTGCCACCGAAGATGCGGTGAAGGGCGTGTTCCAGCCGGTCGGATCGCATGGGAGCCATGCCGACAGTTAGCGCCGATTCGCGGAACCTGCGGGTGCTTTTGCGGCAACGGCTTCCCCGGGGCGTTGAACCGACCTAAACCAGCCTCATGCCCAAGCTGACGTCGACAATCGATCCGCACAGTGCGGCCTTCAAGGCCCTTCACACCCACAACAGCGCCCTGGTCGCAGACCTGCGCGCCAAGGTGGCCAAGGCCGCCCTGGGGGGCTCCGATGCCAGCCGCGACCGCCATGTGAAGCGTGGCAAGCTGTTGCCCCGCGATCGGGTCGAGCGGCTGCTGGATCCGGGCTCGCCCTTTCTCGAGGTCGGCCAGCTGGCCGCCAACGGCATGTACGGCAATGACAAGGACCCCGACGGTGCCCCCGGTGCCGGCATGATCTGCGGCGTCGGCCGGGTTTCGGGCCGCGAGGTGATGATCGTCGCCAATGATCCGACCGTGAAGGGCGGGGCCTATTTCCCGATGACGGTGAAGAAGCACCTGCGGGCCCAGGAGATCGCCGAACAGAACAACCTGCCCTGCGTCTATCTGGTCGACTCGGGCGGGGCCAACCTGCCGCACCAGGCCGAGGTGTTTCCGGACCGCGACCATTTTGGTCGCATCTTCTTCAACCAGGCGCGGATGAGCGCGAAATCGATTCCGCAGATCGCCTGCGTCATGGGCAGCTGCACCGCGGGCGGGGCCTATGTCCCGGCGATGTCGGACGAGAGCGTCATCGTCCGCAACCAAGGCACCATCTTCCTGGCCGGCCCGCCGCTGGTCAAGGCGGCCACCGGCGAGGTGATCTCGGCCGAGGAGCTGGGCGGGGCCGAGACCCACGGGCGCCGCTCGGGCGTCGTCGACTATGTCGCCGAGAACGACGAGCACGCGCTGGAGATCGTGCGCACCATCGTCGACAGCCTGAACACCGTGAAACGGGTCGAGATCGATGTGCGCGCGCCCACAGACCCGGCCTTCGACGCCGACGAATTGTACGGCCTGATCCCTGACGACGTGCGCGCCCCCTATGACGTACGCGAGGTCATCGCCCGTCTGGTCGACGGCTCCGAGTTCGACGAGTTCAAGGCCCTGTACGGCACCACCCTGGTGTGCGGCTTCGCCCGCATCTGGGGCTATCCGGTCGCCATCCTCGCCAACAACGGCGTGCTGTTTTCCGAGAGCGCGCTGAAGGGGGCCCACTTCATCGAACTGGCCTGCAAGCGGAAGATCCCGCTGGTCTTCCTGCAGAACATCTCCGGCTTCATGGTCGGCGGCAAATACGAGGCCGAGGGCATCGCCAAGAACGGAGCCAAGCTGGTCACCGCCGTGGCCTCGGCCGAGGTGCCGAAATTCACCGTCCTGATCGGCGGCAGCTTCGGGGCCGGCAACTACGGCATGTGCGGCCGCGCCTTCGGACCCCGCTTCCTGTTCACCTGGCCCAACAGCCGGATCAGCGTCATGGGGGGAGAACAGGCCGCGGCTGTGCTGGCCACGGTCCACCGCGACGCCGACAGCTGGACCCCGGACCAGGCCGAGGCCTTCAAGGCCCCGGTGCGCCAGAAATACGAGGACGAGGGCAATCCCTATTATGCGACGGCGCGGCTGTGGGACGATGGGGTGATCGACCCGGCCCAGACCCGCGACGTGCTGGGGCTGGCGATTTCGGCCTCATTGAATGCGCCGATCCCGGAGACGACGTTCGGCGTGTTCCGGATGTAGCGCCTTGTCATCCCGGACGTCGCGAAGCGACGATCCGGGACGGTCCGACGATGAAGGCTTTCGGCCCGGAAGCTGCGCCCGCAGCTATCCGGGAGCGGGTTTGAGGGTTTTGCCGTCCGTCCCGGATAAGCGCTGCGCGCTTTCCGGGATGACAAGCGCCGTTAGTTCCCCCGCAGCACCTTCTCCATCGCCTTCCCCCTGGCCAGTTCGTCGACCAGTTTGTCGAGGTGGCGGACCTCGCGCATGAACGGGTCCTCGATCTCTTCAACCCGGTGGCCGCAGATCACGCCGGTGATCAGGAAACGGTCCGGGCTCATGGCCGGGGCCTCGGCGAAGAAGGTCTCGAAATCGGTCCCTGCCGCCAGCAAAGCCTCCAGCTGATCCTGCGAGTAGCCTGTCAGCCAGCGGGTGACCTCGTCGACCTCGGCCCGCGTCCGGCCCTTCTTTTCGGCCTTGGCGACATAGTGGACATAGACGCTCGCCACGCTCATCCGGCGAACACGGTCGGTCGTGCTGGTCGCCATATCGTCTCACCCGTGTTCCGTTTGCCTCGCCGCGCGTTATACCGGTGCAGCAGCAGGAGACTACCATGACCAAACCGACCGAAGCCGACCTCAACGCGCTCGACGTCACCGATGCCGAGGCGGCCAAGATCAACGCCATCGTCCATCCGCTGCTGGCCGACCCGGCCCCGGACGCCGATGACCGGCTGGTGCAGATCCGCTCGACCCCGGCGGGTCTCGTCTTCATCACCATCAACCGTCCGGCCAAAAAGAATGCGTTCGACGCCCGCACGGTCGGCGCGCTGCACGAGGCCTTCGAGACCCTGCACGGGGCCGATCATATCCGCGCGGTCTTCATCCGCGGAGCGGGCGGGACCTTCTGCGCCGGGGCTGACCTGCAATGGATGGCCGATGCGGCGGGCTGGTCCGAGAGCGACAATCGCGACGACGCCATGGGCCTGGCGAAGATGCTGAAGGCGCTGCACGACATCCCGGCCCTGACCGTGGCCCTGGTCGAGGGCGCGGCCATGGGCGGCGGGGCCGGCATCGTCGCCGCCTGCGACATGGCCGTGGCGGTCCGGGGCACGAAATTCGCCTTCTCCGAGGTCAAGCTGGGCCTGATTCCCGCGACCATCGCCCCCTATGTGGTCGAGGCCGTCGGTCCGCGCTGGGCCCGGGCCCTGTTCCTGACCGGCAATCTGTTCGACGCCGATCACGCCGCCCGCATCGGCCTGATCGATTCGGTGCTGGCCGACGCCGAGGCCATCGACGGCTATGTCGCCTGGGTCAGTGAAGGGCTGGGCACCAGTGCCCCGGGGGCCATGGGTGACGCCAAGCGTCTGGTGCACCACGTCGCCCATCACAAGATCGATCATTCGTTGATGGAGGATACGGCTCACCGCATCGCCAAGGCGCGCGTCTCGGTCGAGGGCCAGGAAGGCGTTCGCGCCTTCCTCGACAAGCGCAAGCCGCGCTGGGCCGAGTGACAGTGGCGCGGGCGGTATCCGCACGCTAGGAACGGCCCATGTTCACATCTGTCCTGGTCGCCAATCGCGGCGAAATCGCCTGTCGTGTGTTCCGCACCGCCCGCCGCATGGGTATCCGGACCATCGCCGTCTATTCCGAAGCCGATGCCAAGGCCCTGCACGTACGCGAGGCTGACGAGGCGGTGCTGATCGGCCCGGCGGCGGCCCGGGAGTCCTATCTCGACGCGGCCAAGGTGCTGGCGGCGGCCAAGGCCACCGGGGCCGAGGCCATCCACCCCGGCTATGGCTTCCTCAGCGAGAATGCCGACTTCGCCGAGGCCGTCATGGCCGCCGGCCTGGTCTGGGTCGGCCCGCCGCCCGCGGCCATCCGGGCCATGGGGCTGAAGGACGCGGCCAAGACGTTGATGATCGAGGCCGGCGTGCCGGTCACCCCCGGCTATCTCGGCGCGGACCAGTCGCTGGAGCGCCTGCAAGAGGCGGCCGACACCATCGGCTATCCCGTGCTGATCAAGGCCGTCGCCGGGGGCGGCGGCAAGGGCATGAAGAAGGTCGAGCGCCCCGAAGACTTCGCCGACGGCCTCGCCTCGGCCCAGCGCGAGGGCCAGTCCTCCTTCGGCGATCCCCGCGTCCTGATCGAGAAATACATCACCCGCCCGCGTCACATCGAGGTTCAGGTGTTCGGCGACAGCCACGGCACCGTCGTGCATCTGTATGAGCGCGACTGCTCCCTGCAGCGCCGCCACCAGAAGGTGATCGAGGAAGCTCCGGCCCCCGGCATGGACGCCGCCACCCGCAAGGCCGTGACCGACGCCGCCGTGCGCGCCGCCCAGGCCGTGCACTACGAGGGCGCGGGGACCATCGAATTCATCGCCGACGCCTCGGACGGACTGAAGGCTGACCGTATCTGGTTCATGGAGATGAACACCCGGCTGCAGGTCGAGCATCCGGTGACCGAGGCCGTGACCGGCGTCGATCTGGTCGAATGGCAGTTCCGCGTCGCCGCCGGCGAGCCGATGCCGCTGAAACAGGCCGACATTCCCCTGAACGGCTGGGCCATGGAGGCCCGCCTCTATGCCGAGGACCCGGCCAACGGCTTCATGCCCAGTATCGGCCGGCTGGAGCATTTCCGCCTGCCCGACGATATCCGCATCGACACCGGCGTGGAGGAGGGGGGCGAGGTCAGCCAGTTCTACGACCCGATGATCGCCAAGCTGATCGTGCACGCCGAGACGCGGGAGGAGGCGGCCGGGGCGCTCGCGGAGGCGTGCAGCGAGGTCGAGGTCTGGCCGATCCGGACCAACGCGGCCTTTGCCATGAAATGCCTGGAACATCCGCGCTTCGTCAGCGGGGATATCGACACCGGCTTTATTGCCGCGGAAGAGGCCGAGCTGGCGGCAGACCCCCTGTCGGCCATGGGACTGGAAGACGCGGCGCACTATCTGCGGACCGATGCCGAACCGGAGGTGTCCGAAGACCCCGGCAGTCCGTGGGACGGCTGGAACGGCTCGCTCGGTTTCCGGGCCAACGCGGCCGCGCAGACGCTTCAGCACCTGGTCGTCAACGGCGAAAGCCGGGCGGTGCCGATGCGCGACGAGGCCCATGCGGTGATCAGCTATCTGCCCCTGACCGATGGGGCCGGCGTCGCCTTCGAGAACGGCTCGGCCTTCGAGGTTCGCGCCTTTGCCCGGGCCGGTGCCGGCGGCGGGTCCGCCTCCGACGGTGCGCTGCGCGCGCCCATGCCCGGCAAGATCGTCGCCACCCCCGTCAAGGCCGGGGACGCCGTGACGAAGGGCCAGCCGGTCGTGGTGCTGGAAGCCATGAAGATGGAACACGCCCTGGTCGCGCCGTTCGACGGCGTGGTCGGCGCGGTCGGCTTCGCGGTCGGCGAACAGGTCGGGGCCGATGCGGTGCTGGCGACGGTCGAGGCCGGCGCCTGATCAGGATAGTTATAAAATACAGAAGCTTACAGGATATATCTGCCGGCCCCTGTGGTCGCGGAGGCGGGGTTGACCGGACTCGGCAAATACCGAGTCCAGTGAGTGCAAGTCTTTGATTTCTCTGGCTTTGATTTGCACTTTTTCGGACCCCCTGAGTCCGACGGATTTGTCCCTCGCCCGCCGGGAGAGGGACGTATGTTGTTCTTCCTTGCGACTCCGAAATGGATGCTAAAGCCGGGCCCATGCCTCTTCACATCATCAAGCTCTGCGTCGGCGTGGCCAAGGTCGAGACGCTGGAACGGCGGGCGGCCAAGAATCAATGGTTGATCGTGCCGACGCGGATGACGCCGAAACGCGCGGCCGAGATCGAGGACGGTGGATCGCTCTACTGGGTGATGAAGGGGTCGGTCGTCTGTCGCCAGCGGGTGCTGGACATCACGCCGGCAGGGGAGGGCAAGACGGGGGCGAAATGCCAGATCCGCCTGTCCAACGCGGTGGTGCGCACCGCCCCCCAGGCGCGTCGGCCGTTCCAGGGCTGGCGCTATCTGGAACCGAAGGACGCCCCGCCGGATCTCTCGACCCTGGACCCTGGTGACCTGCCCGAGGATCTGGCCAAACACCTGCGCGAGATGGGGGCCTGGTAGGACGTGGTCTGACGTCCGCCGCGGGGTGTTGACCCGGGCCGCCGGGCGTGGCCTTTGCCGCCTCCGATGATCGCCCTCAGTGCCAAGACCCGTACCGCCGTTCGCGACCTGCTGACCCTGGCATGGCCGGTCGTGCTGGCGCGCATCGGCATCATGACCATGGGGCTCACCGACGTCATCGTCGTCGGCAACTGGTCAGCGCGCGAGCTGGCCTACAGTTCGCTGGCCCTCGCCCCGGTCACCATCCTGGTGACCACGGCGGTCGGGCTGATGATGGGCGTCCAGGTGATGACCGCCCGCTACCTCGGCGAGGGGCGTCAGAACGAGGTCGGCGGCGTGTTCCGGCGCGGCGTGGCCTACGGCCTGCAGCTGGGCGTGGCCTCGATGCTGGCGATGGTCGTGTTCGGGCCCTGGATCATGCGCAACATCGGCCTGGCCGACGGTCTGGGCGAGGGCGCGTCACCGGCGCTGATCGTCTTTGCCCTGTCGATGCCCGGCTATCTGGTCAGTGTGGCGGCGCAATTCTTCCTCGAGGCCCTGCACCGGCCCAAGGCCGGGATGTGGGCCATGTGGATCGCCAACGCCGTCAACCTGGTGCTGAACCTCGTGCTGGTGCCGGACCTGCTGGGTCTCGGGATCAACGGGGCCCTGGCCTCGGCCTGGGCCACCTTCGGGGCGCGCACCGCCCTGGCCGTCTTCCTCATCCTCTACATCGTGCGCCTGCCGGAGGCGCGGGCCCTGGGCGTGTTCGACCGCCCGGCCCGCAACCGCACCGCCGAACGCGAGCAGCGCAAGGTCGGCTACGGGGCCGGGTCCAGCTATTTCATCGAGGTCGGGGCCTTCGCCGCCATGACCTTCATCGCCGGCCAGCTGGGCGCGATCGAGACCTCGGCCTGGGCCGTGGTGCTGAACGTCACCGCCATCATCTTCATGGTGCCGATGGGTCTGTCGGCGGCGGCCGGGGTGATGGTCGGCCGGGCCTATGGCGAGCGGGACGGGCGCGGCGTGCTGCGGGCCGGCATGGTCGGGATCGGGGTGGTGTCGGTGCTCGGCTTCGTGATGGCCCTGATCGTCTGGCCGGGCGCGGGTCTGATCGCCAGCGCCTACAACCGTGACCCGGCCCTGCTGGCCGTGGTGGTGCCGGCCCTGATGCTGACCTGCCTGTTCTTCGTCGCCGACGGCATCCAGGTCGTGGCGGCCCAGGTCAACCGCGCGGCCGGCGACGTCTGGTGGCCGACGATCATGCATTTCGTCGCCTATGGGGCGGTGATGATCCCGCTCGGCTGGTGGCTGGCGCACCGGATCGGCGTCGACGGCCTGGTCTGGGCGATCATCATCGCCAGCCTGTTCTCCTCGGTCCTGCTGACGGCGCGGTTCCTCCGCGTGGCGCGCCGGCTGCCGCTCCGCCCGGACGAAGCGTCAGCATTGCGCTGAACGCTGTCCGGTGAGATAGTTGCGTTTCAAAACGCATTGGTGAGGCACCATGACCCTGCTGTTCCCGTTCCTGATCCAGATCGCCCTGTCGCTGGGTCTGGTCCTGCTGCTCGGCAACACCCGCGTCGGGGCGCTGAAGCGTCGCGAGGTGCGGCTGGCCGATATTGCCGTCGCCAATGACGGTTGGCCGCCCCGGGCACGTCTCATCGCCAACCAGTACCAGAACCAGTTCGAGGCTCCGGTGCTGTTCTACGCCCTGGTGCTGATGGCCATGGTGATCGGGGCCGACGGTCCGGTCATGGTCGGCCTGGCCTGGGCCTTTGTCGGCAGCCGGCTGGTGCACAGCCTGATCCATTTGAACGGCAATAATGTGCGCCGCCGGTTCCTGGCCTTCGTCACCGGAATCCTGGTCCTGATCGGCATGACGATCACGCTGGCTGTTTTTGCCGCGACCCACGCCATCTAGGTCACGGGGCTTGGCCGCGGGGGGCGGTGCTCTCTATATGGACGTTCCCCGAACGTCTGGACTTCCATGGCCCGCATTCTCATCACCTCGGCGCTGCCGTATATCAACGGCATCAAGCATCTGGGAAACCTGGCCGGATCGATGCTGCCCGCCGATGTCTGGGCCCGGTTCAAGCGGGCCCAGGGGCATGAGGTCCTCTATATCTGCGCCACCGACGAGCACGGGACCCCGGCCGAACTGGCCGCCGCCGCCGCCGGTCAGGACGTGCGCACCTATTGCGACGAACAGCATCAGATCCAGAAGGCCGCCGGCGAGGCCTTCGACCTGAGCTATGACTGGTTCGGCCGCTCGTCCAGCGCCGCCAACCAGCGCCTGACCCAGCATTTCGCCGCCGCGCTCGAGGCCAACGGCCTGATCGAGGAACGGGTCGACCGGATGATCTATTCGATCGACGACGCCCGCTTCCTGCCGGACCGCTACGTCGAGGGCATCTGCCCGCATTGCGCCTATCCCAGCGCCCGCGGTGACCAGTGCGACAACTGCGGGCGACTGCTGGACCCGACCGACCTGATCGCGCCCTATTCGGCGGTGTCCGGCTCGCGCAATCTCGAGGTGCGGGATACGCGCCACCTGTATCTGCTGCAGACGAAACTGGCCGACCGGATCCGCGACTGGATCGACTCGCGCATCGACTGGCAGACCCTGGCCCGCTCGATCGCGCTGAAACATCTGGACGAGGGGCTGATCGACCGCGGCATCACTCGCGACCTGAAATGGGGCGTGCCGGTCGTGGGGCCCGACGGCGGGCCGCGCCCGGGCATGGAGGGCAAGGTCTTCTACGTCTGGTTCGACGCCCCGATCGAATATATCGCCGCCACCGAGGAATGGGCCGAGGCCAACGGCCTGAGCTGGCGCGACTGGTGGCGCACCGACGAGGGGGCCGAGGACGTCCGCTATGTCCAGTTCATGGGCAAGGACAATGTCGCCTTCCACACGGTCAGCTTCCCGGCCACCATTCTCGGCAGCGGCGAGCCGTGGAAGACGGTCGACACCCTGAAGGCCTTCAACTGGCTGAACTGGTACGGCGGCAAATTCTCGACCAGCCAGAAGCGCGGCGTCTTCATGGACCAGGCGCTGGAGCTGCTGCCGGCCGACTACTGGCGCTGGCGGCTGACCGCCTATGGGCCCGAGCACGCGGACTCGGCCTTCACCTGGGAGGATTTCCAGGCCAGCACCAACAAGGACCTGGCCGATGTGCTGGGCAATTTCGTCAACCGCATCGTCAAATTCACCGAGAGCCGCTTTGACGGCGTGGTGCCCGACGGCGGCGAGCCCGGTCTGGTCGAGGCCCAGCTGGAGACCGACCTCGCCGCCGGTATCGCCGAGGCGACGGCCCAGCTGGAGGCCATGGAGTTCCGCAAGGCGGCCCAGGCGATCCGCGCGGTGTGGGTTCTGGGCAATGAATATCTGCAGGTCGCCGCCCCGTGGACCGCGTTCAAGACCGATCCGGTGCGGGCGGCCGTGGGCGTTCGCACCGGCCTGAATCTGGTGGCCCTGTTCGCCCGCCTGGCGGCTCCGATCATGCCGTCCAGCGCGGCGAAGATCGCCGCCACGGTGGGCGAGACCGACCTGAGCTGGCCGCTGGCCAGTGATGACCTGCTGGACCGGCTGCCACGAGGCCAGGCGGTGGCGGCGGCCGAGGTGCTGTTCCGCAAGATCGAGGACGCCCAGGTGGCCGAATGGGCCGAACGTTTCGGTGGCCGTGAGGCCGAGGTCTAGCCTGCCGGTGCCCGTTCCGGCGCAACCGCCGGAGCGACCCTGGCCGGGGCGGGGACCCGCACATCGACCGAGGGCGTTGCCGGTCTGGGCTCATCCCTGGTGCCGCGGCGGAATTTCTCGACCTCCTTGGGCGTGATGTCGAGGAAGGCCGGAGCCGCGGCATTGAAAGCGTCCATGCGATCGGTGCGGACGATCACCGACCGGGTGCCGTCCCAGATCATGTGCAGGGCGACGTACAGGACGACGACCAGACCGACGTAGCCGATCCAGCGGTGGCGGCTCAGCATCCGGGCGATATAGCTGGCGGCCAGACCCATCAGGGCGATCGACAGGACCAGGCCGAAGACCATGATCCAGGGGTGGGCATGGGCCGCCCCGGCCACGGCCAGCACATTGTCCAGCGACATGGTGACATCGGCGATCATGATCTGGACCAGGGCCGCGCCGAAGGTCTTGCGCTTCAGGCCCAGGGCCTCGGGCGTCGGTCCGCCGCCGTGATGGACCGACAGGGCGGCCTCCATCTCGACCGAGGCCTCGGCCTGGTCGTGGGTGGCCTGTTCGCGCATCTCGCGCCACATCTTCCAGCACACCCACAGCAGCAGGATCCCGCCCGCCAGCAGCAGGCCGATGATGGCCAGCAACTGGACGGTGATCAGGGCGAAGCCGATGCGCAGCACCACCGCGGCGGCCAGGCCGATCAGAATCGCCTTGCGGCGCTGCTCGACCGGCAGGGCGGCGGCGGCCAGGCCGACGGCGATGGCGTTGTCGCCGGCCAGGATGAGGTCGATCATCATCACCTGGCCGAGGGCGGCGAGCTGACTGGCGAGTTCAGGAGAGCTGAGAAAGTCGAACATGATGCGCTGTTAGGTCACTGGGGGCGGGCGGGCAAGACGGGGATCAGGACGGCCGCTGGGCCCGCGTCGCTTCATACAGGGCCACGGCGGCGGCGTTGGAGACGTTCAGGCTCTCGAATCCACCGGGCATGGGGATCCGGGCCAGGGTGTCGCAATGCTCGGCCACCAGGCGACGGATGCCGTCCCCCTCGGACCCGAGCACCAGCACCGTCGGACGCGAATCAAGCGCGCTCTCCAGCGTCTCATCGGAGCTGCCGTCGAGTCCGACGGCGCGCCAGCCAAGCTCGCCCAGGGTTTCCAGGGCCCGCGACAGATTGGTCACCCGGGCGCAGGGCAGGCGTTCGGTGGCGCCGGCGGCGGCCTTGGCCAGGGCCCCGGCCAGGGCGGGGGAATGGCGGTCCTGGACGATGATGCCGCGTGCGCCGAAGGCCAGGGCCGAGCGGAAGATGGCTCCGACGTTCTGGGGGTCGGTCAGCTGGTCCAGCATGACGAGGACGCCTTCGGCCGGTTCGGCGATGTCGGCCAGGGCCACACCTTCCAGCGGCTGGACCTTGAACACCAGGCCCTGGTGCACGGCCCCGGCGGGCAGCATGCGGTCAAGCAGTTGCGGCTCCATCACCTCGACGGCGTGGCCGTGGGTCAGGTTGTCGCGCTCCAGTTCGACGGCGCGGTCGGGGCTGGCCAGCAGCCGGCCCATGCCCTTGCGGGCGGGATTGGCGAGGGCGGCCAGTACCGGGTGGCGGCCCCAGACGAAATTGTCGGCGTCGACCTTGCCGCGCGACGGGCGCGGGGCGGACGGGTTGAAGGCCTTGGTCGGCGGATTGGGGTTCCAGCCGCCCTTGCGCGGCGCGTCCGAGGCCTCCGGTGCCTTGCCCCGGAAGGGGGGCTTTTTACCGGTTTTCCGGTCGTTGCGTTCTCGATTTTGCGACACTATAAGACGCCCTCCGATTTGGAGCCCTGAGGCTTTCGGGTCCGGTGCCTCCTGTATCGCAGGCGACGCCGGAGACCGAACGCTTTTGTTGCCCTGGTCACCGAAAGGTTGCCGGGGCGTTGGTCCGACGGTTCGAAACGCGCTTGGGGGAATGTCCCGAGTGGCAAAGGGGGGGGACTGTAAATCCCCTGCGTAAGCTTCGCAGGTTCGAGTCCTGCTTCCCCCACCACGCGCTGTTCGAAACGAGGGACCCGGCGACGATGAGGGTCGGCGGTGAAGGTCAACCGGGGTTCCGGGCGGCCGACGCCGTCTCCGTGCGGGTATAGTACAATGGTAGTACAGCAGCCTTCCAAGCTGAATATGTCGGTTCGATTCCGTCTACCCGCTCCAGATTTTTGAACTGAGCAGAAGCGCCCCTTCCGTCACGGACCCGGGCCACCAGGAGTTTGGCGATGGCCAAGGAAAAGTTCGAACGTAACAAGCCGCATTGCAACATC
>TARA_R110000868_G_scaffold37111_1_pt1 | contig 33321 bp, 28 predicted proteins | sample TARA_R110000868 | Tara Oceans TARA_R110000868 (sample SAMEA4397489) | marine metagenome | biome: Polar Biome; feature: [SRF] surface water layer (ENVO:00010504); material: water (ENVO:00002006), including particulate matter (ENVO:01000060) such as... | depth 5 m | reverse complement strand
AATATATACATTGCTTACTGCGTGAAAAATTACTGCTGGCCATAGACTTTTAGATTTAAAAGTGTAATAAGCCATAATAAATGACATAGAAATAATTACTATAAAGAATGTTATAAATTCCAATAGAACATTATTACTATAGTAAACGAGCAGAGGCCAATGCCAAGCAGCCCATATAAATCCACTAAAAAGAGATACACCAGTAAATGAAAATACCTTTCTCAATTCATAAATAAAAAAACCTCTCCACCCAATTTCTTCTCCTAAAGTTGTTGCTGAAGCTCTTATCACTTCTACAGTCCCTAATAAAATAATAGCTATAATTGTTATCGAAGTAGGATTTAAAGTTCCTATTCCGAACAATCCGAGTTCTTCTCCCCAATCTATTATTACTTCCTTATTGGCTAAACCTCCAAATCCGAAAATCCAGATTAATGCATAAGTGATTAGACCATATAAGGCGGGAATGAAATAAGACAATCGGATATATTTCCATTTTCCCCAATTCCAATTTAGAGATGAAATTTTACGTCCTTTTATTTTTAAAGTAATAATTGCAGCTATAGCAGGACACCACATTATAGCCCCAACATAGATTCGTGAAGGATATAAATTTACTATGGCATAATGGAAAGGCGAAGTAAGAATAACAACGAGTCCAAGAAACAGAAAGATTGTATTCCAAGTTTTTTTTCGTTCCATTAATTTTCTTGCATTTGAACTTACTAGTTGGTTTTTAAATGGAAGACGAAGAGATAATGGTTTTGTTACATTGCGCCTAACGGCCCTGGCTATGGCAAGTGCGGGATTTTGAAACCGAAACTTTGTCCGCCAGACTTAATGTTATATAGTTGTAATATCTTCATTTTTAAGCAGTCAGCCCGCATTTGCTATAGCCGATGTTGTGGTGTCGTTTTTTTATTTCTTTCTAATTCAGTTTCAAGGTCGTTGAAGTACAGAATGAAAATCAAGAAGTCGCTTAGTTCAGTGTCAGATTTACTCTTCTCTTTCAAAAAGTCAAAGCTTTGAATTCCTTCTCTTATTAACTCGATGTCGGTCGGAAGTTTTTCAAATTGTCTGAAACACTCTTCTCTTGTCCGCTGACAATAGTCTTTCCAACTTTGTCCTGATTTTCTTTCTGTCGTGTCGTATTTGTGCCAATAAAGTTCACAAGTCCCTTCTGGAAATTTGAATTGAACTTGTCCGCCAATAACTCCAAGTCCGACTTCAACTGCTTTGTTTACTACTTCCTTAAAGTCAGTTCGTTTCCAACCATATTCTTTTCCGCTTACAATTGCTTTTTGTAAGATTTCAGAAGGTAGATATTCTTCTTCAGACAAACTCATTACATTCCTTTAAGTGTTTCCATAAAAGTCCCATAAGTCCCAATATCCATCAATTCATTTTTGTCTGTTAAAATCCCAAGTCCAAATGCTTTGTCAGACTCGTCAAATGTAATTTTGTATCCTGTTCTGTCTTCCGATTCTTCTAAAACTGTCCACAATTCAAGAGTTATTTTTTCGTCTGTTGAACTTTTGTATTTCTCTTTTCGAGGCTCAATCAGACATTTGGTCAAGTCCAAACCATAAACATTGGTTAAATCCTTTTGGTCGGACAATTCTTTGTCAATGATTGATTTTATTTGTTCGATTGTCATTTTTCAAATGCACCACAACATTGGCATAACAGGCACTCTATTCATGTTATCCCTGTTGCATGTGTACGTTTTATTCATGTTATTCTGTATAATTGGATGCTAATATGAATAAAAGCGAATTAATATCAAAGTATAAACATCATCTTACTCTTAAGAATTATAGCGAAAATACGTTACGTTCTTATTTAAATGGTCTGCATATATTTTTGGATTATCTGAAGTCTAACCAAATAAAAAAAGTAACTTCAACTGATCTAGAACAGTTTTTTCATCACGCTAAAAAAGAATTGAAGTATAGTTATTCAATGATGAAGCAACTTCTGGCATCTGTAAAGTTTTTGTACCACGAAGTGCTAATTGAATCCATTGACTTCAATTTCAATATTAAAATGAAAAAACCTTCCTCGATTCCGGAAGTGCTTTCTGTAGAAGAAGTTCAGCGTTTCCTATCTACGTTTACGAATCTAAAACACAAAGCTATTTTTACTCTTTGCTATTCAGCTGGCTTACGATTAGGAGAAATTTTAAATATTAAGATCAGCGATATTGATTCTGATCGTATGCAAATTCGTATCCATCAGGCGAAAGGAAAAAAAGATCGCTATTCTATTTTATCGCCAAAAGTTCTTGAGCTTTTAAGGAGGTATGTAAGTGAATACAAACCAAAAGAGTATGTATTTGAAGGTAAAGATGGAGGGAAGTATTCGAGTGCCTCTGTTCAGCAATTAATGAGGAGGCATCGTAAAAAAGCGAATATCAAAAAAAAGGCGACTCCTCATACACTTCGACATTCGTTTGCTACTCACTTATTGGATAATGGTACAGACATCCGGTTTATTCAAGAATTATTAGGACATCAACATATTTCGACAACTCAAATATATACCCATGTTTCTAGTAAAAGCTTGAAAGATGTTAAAAGTCCAATCGAAAATATTTCGATATAAAAAAAGGCAACTTTTTGGTATGAAAGCTGCCTTAAAATTTGTTTAAGAATAAACTTAAGCGTGATCTTCAGATTTGTACTTGTTCTTCATATAGAAGAATAAGAATCCAAATACAACGGCGAGAATAACCGGAATAATAGCAATATTTGCTAAGGTTGCTTGTCCAGCGGCTAATTCTAAAGCATCTCCTGTAAGCCCAAGCTCAGATTGTGCCGCACGATGTCCTTGAATCCAACTCCCAATAATAGGCTGGAAGATTGAAAGTCCTAGCATTCCTACGCCACCAATTAAAGACATTCCTAAAGCTCCAGTTCGAGGAGTGTATTCAGCTACAAAGGAAATCATATTTGGCCAGAAGTAACATACACCAATTGCAAAAAGTATTGCTGCAACATAGACCATTCCGCCTGTTGCCATACTCATCATAAAGATAGCAATAGCAGAAATAATAGCAGAAGCTAATAATACACCAGTAATATTTAATCGGTGAATTAGTGGACCAGCGAAGGTTCTACCTACCGCCATGATTCCAGTTACCAGTGCTAATACCAATAACGGTTGAGCTCCTGAATTAGCAAGAATTCGTTCTACCCAAGATTGAGTTCCTAATTCGGTAGTTGCAGTTAACGCCATACATACTAACATCAACCAATAAAGGGGTGAGGTTAGTATTGCTTTAAAGTTTTCGGAAGTAGACTTAGTCATTTCTTTAGGTGCTTCTGGGAAAGTTTGTCCACGGAACATAAAGAAATAGATAAGAGCAGGAACGTACATAATTCCAAGTTTTACATGCCATCCAAATCCTAAATTGGCAATTACTAAAGCAAGAATTGATCCTATGGCAATTCCACCAGGAAACCATACATGGAATAGGTTCAGCATTTTAGCGCGTTTCTCGGTGTACATAGAAGCGATCATAGGATTATAAGCTGCTTCTACCATACCATTACCAAAACTGATGAAGAAGGTGGAGAAGAATAGGGTATAAAAACTTCCTGAAAGAATTGAAAAAGTGATACCTAGAATATGGCTAAAGAAAGCAATATCTCCGATTTTTTTTGGCCCTAGAGTATTGTAAAGTGGTCCACCTACTAGAGTGGCAATTGGGAACCCAAAAATCCCCATAAAATTGATCCAACCAAGTTCCGTATCTGTCATGCTCATATCTGATACGAGATCATTCATTATTCCAGCTCGAATTCCGAAAGCAAATGCTGTTGTAAGAAGCGCAAAACAGCTAGCTATAAAAAGCCTGTTCTTGTTGATCGTCTGTTCCATGTAGTGTGTTGGTTAGTTAGCGTTGATGCAAATTATAGTTCAAAAAGAATGGCTTAACGTACAGCGTTTCTTTTAATAATTAAAGCGCTTTTTTACACTAATAGGGAAGAATATAATTAGGAGAGAAAATTTTAAAGTTGAGTCATTAATTGTATTTTTTGTGATGATTCGTAAAATAAATACCATAATTAGACAGAATTGTCACTTATTTCTAGTAATAATTTTGTGTGGGTTTGGAATATATATGAGCTCTTGTGATACGGTTAGTTCAAGAGATATTAATTCTGAAGAGAATGAACTCATTTCCAATAATGAGTCTTCGATTAAATTTACAGTAAGTGGAGGAATAACGGGCGGATTATTAAAGAAAATGATTATAGATAGTACTGGAACTGTTATTTTACCAGTTACAAGGCGTATTTATCCGGAACTAAAGCAACAGCTTACTCCTGAAGGGTATGGAATGTTAGTTGAGGCTTTCGAAAATTTCGTAGATATCAGTGAATCACTTCCTGATACGGTGGTTAATCGTTGTTCTGATGATGTTTATTACGAAATTGAGTTAAGTAATCATGATATTGTAAGTAGTTATACTTCGAGTGGCTGTTCATTATTTTATGGATCTGATAGTAGTTTTGTAGAGATGAAAGAACTTGTAGATATTTTGGATACTCTCTATGACAATGTTTATGAAAATCAAATTCCATGGAAGGGATTAACGGGAGAATTCACCATCGACTCTGATTCATATGCTTTGGGTGAGCCAATTAAAATGATCTATACGATTCATAACCCAACTTCAAAAAATAGAGGGCTTTATTTTAGAGGGGAAGTACAGACTTATTTCCAATTATATAAACAAAATACTCCAAGCTTTTACTTTTTAAACCCAGATTTTGATGACCGTGAAATAGGGGAGCCTTCAAAAATTTTATTTAATCCAGGTGAAACTAAAATAATTGAAACGGTTTGGGATCAAATGGTAAAAACTAATGAAGGGGAAATTCCTCTTGAAATTGGGCGTTATAGGATTAATTTGAATATGTTTTCTGGAGGATTTTCGAGTAGTTGGGGTGTTATAGATATTTTTGACCCTTCTATTCCTATATTTGCTCATATACTAGCTGGGAATAATGATAGTAGTAGTCGGCCTGATTATACTTTTAAACTAGCAGTTAAAAACTGGGGAGATCAACCAATAACACTAAATTTCCCTTCTTCTCAAAGAATGTGGATTCGGTTATATGGAGACGAACATAAAAATTCAATAGACTTTGAATCCCCTCAAGTTGATGATTCTATAGAATCAACGGTCATTATTCAACCAGGTGAGGAAAAAGTTTTTTCAAAAACAGTTATAAAGTCTCACATATCAAATCTATCATATACCTGGAAATATGTTGAAATTGAACTTATGTGCACAAATTTTGAGTCGATAAGTACTGGCTCTCTCCAGATAATTAAATATCGTCCTAATTAAGATTACTGCTTCCAAAAGCTAGGAGAGAAGATGATGAGGACCGTAAAAATTTCGAGACGACCAATCATCATTAAAAGAATGAGAATCCATTTAGCTAAGTATGGGAGCTTTGCAAAGCTGTCTACGGGGCTAAACTCGCCCCAACCAGGACCAATGTTACCTAAAGCAGTAATACTTGCCCCAAGAGAAGAAATTAAATCATAGCCAAAGAGACTTATTGCAAATGCTCCTAATACAAAAATGAAAATATAGAGGATAAAGAAACTAAGAACGGTTCGTTGAATATTGCCATCAATTGCTTGACCACCAATTCTAACTGGAAGAATAGCTTTAGGGTGAATGATTTGTTTGATTTCTCTACCGGTATTTCTAATAAGTATCATCCAGCGAATCATTTTAATACCACCACCAGTTGATCCTGCACTACCACCAGAAAAGAAAAAGAGGAGAAGAAAGAACGCTGCAAATGAATACCATTGCGTATAATCTTCGGTTCCGAAACCAGTAGTTGTTACTATAGCAACAACTTGGAATGCACCATATCGAAGTGCTTCAAGGAATGGTCTATGGTCAAAGTGCCATAGAGTTAAGGTAATCCCAATTATCCCGATTAGAGTAACTAAGGTATAGAATCGAGTTTCCCTGTTATTGAGGAAGCTTTTATGATCTCCTTTCAGAAGTCGAAAATGCATCGCAAAGTTTATTCCTGCTAGAAACATGAATAGGGTAATAACTACATCTATATAAACCGAATCGAAGGCAGCGATACTGGCATTTTTTGTTGAAAAACCACCAGTGGCAAGCGTAGCAAAAGAATGATTTAATGCATCGAACCAGTCCATTGAGGGATGAACCCAAAGTAAAAGAAATTCAACAGCAGTGAATGCTAAATATACTACCCAAAGTAATTTTGCTGTCTCTTGAACTCGAGGTGTTAGTTTATCAGTTGTTGGTCCAGGTGATTCGGCTTGAAACAGTTGCATTCCACCAATTCCTAAAAGAGGAAGAATAGCTAATGATAAAACGATGATTCCCATTCCACCAAGCCAATGTGAAAGCGAACGCCAAAACAGAAAACTTCGGGGTAGTTCTTCAATTTGAGGATTTGCAAAGCCATCGCTTGTAATTCCTCCAAGAATCGTTGATCCCGTAGTAGAAAGTCCGCTCATGGTTTCAAAAACGGCATCGGTATAACTTGGTAGAATTCCAGAGATGATGAAGGGGAGAGCTCCTACAAAAGAAAGAAGTAGCCAAGTTAAACTTACAACTAAAAAGCCTTCTCTAATTCGGACTTCATTTTGGGGTTTAAAGAAATACCAAAGAGCTCCGCCAACACCGAAGGCAATTCCAGCAGATAGAAGCCAGGCATCCCAGGTTTCTTCCTGATAGATTAGATCAATAACTAGCGGTAAAAGTAGCGCAAATCCTAAAAAGAAAATAAATGATCCCAGAATCCCGAGTACAACCAGAAAGTCGATTCTTGGACGGTTTAATGAGTTGATTGAACGTCTCATTACTGAAAAAGATTGGTAATACGATCAATGGCTTCAGGTAAACAGAATACCATTACTCGATCATTAGCTTGAATAATCGTTTTACCAGTAGCAATTTCTACAGAGCCAGAACATAGAACTCCCCCAATAACACAGCCATCGGGAAGTTTCAAATTTTGAATTTCTTTTCCAATAATTTTTGATTTTGGAGAAGCCTGTAACTCAATTACTTCAGCTTTAATACCTCTTAACTCAGTTACAGAAATTACTCTCCCTTTACGAACATATCTGTGTATTTCGTTGGAAGCAGCTACTTTCTTGTTGATAACAGCGTCAAGACCGATGGTTTGGCTTAAGGGGATAAAATCTGGCTTTGAAACTAAGGCTACAGTTTTCTTAACATCTAAATGCTTAGCCATTAAGCAGGATATGATATTAGATTCCTCATCATCGGTGACTGCAATGAAAGCATCCATTTCGCTAATCCCTTCAGTGGCTAATAAATCGGGATCGGTAGGATTGCCATGTAGAACCATTGCGTTTTTAAGTTCTATTGCGAGTTCTTCTGCTCTGAAATATTCTGGTTCGATTAGTTTTATAGACCAGTTTTTACTTTGGTCATTGCAGAGAAGTCGGGCAATCATTGCACCCATTTCAGAACCGCCAGCTATCATAATCCTATTCAGTTCTGTTTCTTTTTTACCCGTTGTTTCAACTACTCTTGGGATATCTTCAGTCTTAGCTAGAACGAAAATTTGATCAAAAGCCTGCATTTTAACAGGTCCTTTAGGTATCAATGTAAGTCCTCTTCGGCCAATTGAAACAACGCGAAAGGTGATATCGGAATACTTTGAGGCATACTCGATCAAGGATTTTCCTATTAGTGGTGAATCTCGTTCAAGTCGAATTCCAATCAATTGCATTTTATCTTCAGCAAGGTTGATTACATCACTTGCTGCAGATCTTCTAAGGAGTTGAGCGATTTCATGCGCAGCACTTAGTTCTGGATGAATCATTACATCAATGCCAAGGTCGTTAGCTGAAATTGGGGCGTTTACTTGAGAAAATTCTTCGTTTCTAACCCGAGCAATGACCATTTTTGAACCAAGCCTTTTACTCATCATTGCTGCAATCATATTTACTTCGTCAATGCTTGTAACCGCAATAACGATATCTGCTTGTGAGACCCCAGCTTTTACTAAATCTTTACCGGAGGTGGCATTCCCTTCTAAAGTGAGCACATCGAGTGAATCAATCACTCTTGACAAACATTCTTTTTGACGATCAATTACGGTTACGTCGTGCTTTTCTTTAGATAATACACTGGCAAGATCGTATCCAATTTCCCCAGCACCAATAATTACGATTTTCAAAAGAAACCGATTTAGATGATTAAATAACTGTCAAAAACTACCATCTTTTTAAGTGAAATGAAAGAATTGCAATACCTTCTATAACCATTTACTGGGTAGTCACAATCAGGTCTATTGAAACTAGTTTTGATTGCGAAACTTTCAAATCTGTTACTTCAATGGTAAATCTATTCTGACCTCTAATTAATTTTGGACTAATTTGCGAACCACGCCCAATTTCTTGTCCTGCCTGTTTCCATATAATCTGAACGTCTGTTAATGGTCTATTAACGGCAGGAACTTTAAGTACAGCAGTAGGATTAACAGGATTCCATTCGAGTATCTTAGGGGTTGCAGGTTCTGTAAATTTTAGGGGCTCTACGACTGTAATTTGGAATGATTTTCTACTCAATTCCATACCTAGTGGAGTCCATGCTAAATTAAAGCTTTGACTTCCAGTTGTAGTGGCTCTCCAAGTAGTTTCGTAAAAGTTCTGGTTTGCAAAAGTCCATTTATCAGAGACTCCCATCGCCGGAATAGAAAGTACTCCACCCACAGCAATCTTCTTTGGATACACGGGGTTAATTTCTGGTACTTTTACAGGATTGATTTTAAGTATTGTTGAATCTACTGAGTTAGGTAATCCTCGTCCATCATTTTGTATAAGTGTTACGAAGTACGTTCTTGCTTCACTTGCTGTAAACTGGGGGATGGGAAGAGATTTTCCATCAAGTTTCCAAGTTGTAGTTAATAAATCGCCATCACGATCTTGAGATAGCCCAGACCGTAAATTTACTTCCTGATTTTGATATACTGAAGCTGTTCCAACTATGGTAGGTTTTGGACCGCTATTAGCGAAGAAATACTTTTCTAATGTAACCAAGTTATTGGAAGCAGTAGAATTATCGCGCATTTCTAAAGTAACCTTATGGCGACCTGGTGCAATTGTTTTAACAATTTCGCTAGCGTTATAGCTTACAAATCCATCATCGATGTACCATTTATACTGTTTGATATATCCATCAGGATCAAAACTTTCAAAAGCGTCTAATGTCAAGTCTTCACCAGCTGATACATTATCTGGTAGATTCCACACAATAGTTGGGCTTGCATTAACTTTAATGACTTTTGTAAGGCTTACCGTATTACAATCGGTACTAGTATTGGTTTCTAAATTAAGTGTAACTAAATATTCGCCAGGTTCTGAAAAAGTATGAGTAGTTGTTAGTCCATCAAGCTCTTCTGAGCCTTGTTCGGTATCAATAACCCACTTAGCGGATTTAAATCCACCATCTGCACTTGAGGCAGAACCATCAAGTATGATTGGTTCTCCAGGAGCAATCCAATTTGGGAGTTCAAATGAAGCTACAGGACCTTCAACAACAGTTACTTTAGCCGTTGCCTGACTTACATTACTACATTGTCCAGATCCAGAGCCTTCAACAGTAAGTGTAACAGTGTACTCACCTGGCTCAGTAAATATATGACGATATTTCGCCCCAGTTGCTGAATTTCCATCTCCAAAATCCCAACTCATTGCTGGGAGGGAGCCAGATGGATCGGTACTTTGAGAGCCATCAAACATTAATGCAGAGTTCACACAAATAGTAGTTTCAGGAAGTTCGAATTTAGCTACTGGAGATCCTTCAATAATTACAGGAATTTTTGCAATCGAACTTTTTCCAGAGAAACCATCATTAAGAGTTAAACGAGCTTCATACACACCCGCTGATTCATAAACATAGGAAGGGTTTGCTTCATCCGATGTTTGTCCATTTCCGAAATCCCATACAGCTCTGAATGCATCTCCATCGGGATCATAACTTCGTGAGCTATTAAATAATACTGTTTGCCCAGTACAAGAAGTAATTACAGAATCTACAACTGCTTGAACGGGTCGGTTAATCATAACACGAACAGATTCTGTGTTAATACTATTTTGAAGTCCAAGTCCGTCGTTTACCGTTAAACCGATAAAATGAATTCCTGATTCTGGAGCAGCCCAACTAAAAGAAGCTTCTTTTCGTTTAGATCCATCTGGAAGTGTCCATTCAAAGGTAAGCGCGTCATCGTCGAGGTCGTAGCTCTCAGAAGCGTTTAATCGCACATTAGTAGAATTAGATCGAACAACTGGCTCAGTAACTATATAAGGTTGGTTGTTAACATTCACAACTCCCTCAATTACAGTAGTAGAATTAGCTAGGCGATCATTATCTGTGACGGAAAGGGTAAATTTCTTTGGGCCACCATCGTTAAAAATCCGTTGAATTTGCATCCCTTTAAGTTCTGTTCCATCTTCGAATTTCCAAAGATAAGCGTCTACATTTCCATCAGAATCATAAGATTGATCAGCAATGAATTTAATTTCAGTATTTGGAACTACATCAACGGGATCAGTTCTCCAAAGTGGGACTGGTGATTCATTCACTCGAATTTGTTTCGAACTAAATCCTTGAGCTTGATCAAAGCCAGAATCATCATTAACTGATAATGAAATAGTGTGTAAACCAGAATTGTTTAATGTAATAGAATTTGTTTGTCCATTACCAGCAGGGGAACCATTAGCTAGCCATGTAAATTTAGTTATGGAACCATCTACGTCAGAACTTGAGGAAGCATCAACAGTAAAAGGAATACCTGGAGCAACTACGGCTGGGACATCAAAACTTGCTACAGGAAAGCTATTCACCACAATAACATGCTCAGAACTTTGAACACTATTCTTTAAGTTGGAACCGTCATCAACGGTAAGCTTCACCGTATAACTTCCGGTTTGTTGATAGGTGTGACTCACTTGAGGACCAGAAGCTCGATTTCCATCACCAAATTCCCAATTGAATGATTGTAGTTCTGATTCTGTATCAACACTTTGTGTAGCTGCGAAGTCTACGCTTGCATTCGAAGTAATAGGAACTGCAGTAATTATTGGTTTTGGTGGCGCATTAACTCGAACGGTATTGGTTAATGTTTGAACCGAATTACTAACTCCACGTTTATCATCAACAATTAATTTGATCTCGTAACTTCCAGGATCATTAAAAGAAAGGGTAGATATTTCGCCACGAGCAACTTCCTCATTATCTACCATCCATATAAATAGAAGTTCATCTTGATTTGGGTCGTTAGACTCAACCGCATTTAAAGGGAAGACATCTCCAGGAGCAACATTTGATGGTACCGAGAACTCAGGTACTGGTGCGGCGTTAATTTCATAAACCCTGTTAATTGAATACGTTGCGTTTTGAGCGCCTGAACCATCATTTACAGTTAGTCGAACTGGATAAACACCAGGTTGTTCTTGCCGAACAATAATACTGTCTGATGTTGAACCTTGTGGTACACCAATACCTGCCCAAGAATAACTAAGTTGGTCGTTGTCAGAATCTGACTGATTACTAACTTTTAGCACTATAGGATCATTAACTCCTGATACAGGAACTACATCAATCTCAGCGTATGGTTTCGTATTTACTCGAACCTGAACTTGTTGCTCAGCAATACTACACTGTAAAGATGTTCCGCCATCAGCTACTTGAATTGATATAGTATAAAAACCTGAAACCGAGTTAGAAAAGTTAAACGTAGATCCCGTTGCTCTTCTTGTACCATTTACAAACCAAGTGATATCTACTTGTTGTCCTTCTAAATCATATGACTCTTCCGCCGAAAGAGTAAGTACTTCTGAAGGAGAGAGGATTTCTTTAGGAGCTGTTAATCGGGCAATTGGTGGAGTATTTACAAAAACGACTTTATTATAAGCCCAGTATTCAGGGAAATAAGAACGCTCATTTGGAATTAAAACATCTAAAGGAATTTGACCTCGATCGTCAAAAGCAATGGTAGGGGAGCTTCCAGAAGTAATTTTAGCATCCTTTAAAATCCATTGAGCATTTGCTAAATCTCTCTGTGTAAATGCACTGCCAGATAATTCAAAGCGTTTATCGGTACAAATGGATGCTTCAATCTCGTTTATTGAGAGTGCTGGTTTCTGGAACTCAGAAATAGCAATAGGTTCAAATTCCCATAAAACGGGTTCATCAACGCCAAATATAGTAAGGGTGTTTAGCCAAGTTTGTGAGCCGCTAATTTGAATCCCCCAATTATTTGGAGTTCCAAATCGATTAGAAGGAATTTGAGAAGTAGTAACAGGGTAAAGGTCTCCAAAAGTATCAATTTTATTTACCTTCGAATCTTCTTGACCGTTTACTGATAAATTTGGTGTGATCGATTCTGCATTTGCAATGTATGGTTTAAGTTGAAACCGGGTATTTGCTGACGATCTATAAACCCCAACGGAAAGATCAATAGCTATGATTTTCCATGAACTACCACTTAGCACTTGCCCATTCGCTCCAACTACTCTAAAGCTGAAACTATTTACATCATCTCCTTCATCGGTTGTAACTCGGACTATATAACCTGAACCAACATTAGATACGTTTGTTAATGGCACCCAACGATTTTTAAAACGCTCTTCACTTTTTGTAATAAGCTCTTGAGAAGGGGTGGGACTTGAGGACTTTTGTATAACTGAGTTTCCATTAGCAGTAAAAAGGTCATCGAAATTGAAAACCTTAAAAGTAGTAATGGTATTTGCTGTTTCTTCAGTAATTAGATCTACAGCGCCACCTAAGCCAGCATCAAATATTTGTAGACTTCCCATCCCAGCACCAGAAGCTGGTTTGATCCATATATCGTATTGATGTCTATTATCACCACTCTCTATAGTGGAACTACTTCCAGAAATTGAGAGATACATTTCTTGCGCGTTCCCAGAAATACTCAATAAAAGAAATGATGCAACGAGTATAATTCGCTTTAACATGAATCCTCTAATTTGCTTGTACTGTAAATGATTTTGTTAAATAACTCACTCCGGATCGGATATCCTTAAATGTAACAGAAAGTTTACCTTCTTGCATGTTCATTGTTATACCCCATCTACCTTGTGAATCAGTTTGTACTCTTCGGGTATTAGCTTCATTAATAATAATTACTTCAAGTCCCGGATAAGCTTGCGAAGAGAAGGTAACTGTGGGTCTATTAACTCTAATTATATCGGTACCAGAAGCACCACTTAGCGAGAAGTTGAAAAGTTCGGTGTCAGTTAATCGAACAATTCGAACTGTTTTTTCAGTTACATTTCCTGAGCCGTCTGTAGATGTTAAACTTATTGTTTGATCTGATTTCAGATTTTGAGCTTGATATATAAATTGCCCAGAAATTTGAATTGGAATCCTTTTTTCATCAATCATTAGTACAGCGTCTGGCTCGGTAACGCCTTTTAAAAGAATCGAATTTTCAAGTGTGAATAAAATATTACCTGCAAGATCATCAATAAAGATTGCAGGAGGTTGATTATCAATATTTCGAATAACACGAGTAGCTTCGGTATATGGACCTCTTAATCCTAAATTATCTACTGCCTGTACTCTTACATAGGTAGTACCTAACTCCAGATTTGGCAGTTCTACACTATTCGAACTAAGTGATATTTCTTTAATGTCGGTATTAAAAGATGAAGAGCTACTATATTGAACACGATATGAAACGGCTTTTGGAACTATATTAAATGTGAAAATGATATTCTCTCGATATATAATGGAATCTCTACTTGGCCAAGCTAATTTAGGGGCAGGTAATAATTGAATTGGTGCAGCTGGAGGTTCGCCTGTTTTAACGATAGTTCCTTCATTCTTTTTAATAGTGATGGTTACATCATTTGCTCTTACATCTGCAACTCCATCGTAGTTGGTAAGTTTAACAGTTTCCTTACCATCTGATTCCGCAAAAAAGTTTTGAGTTTTTAATTCGGAGGTAGAGGAGCCAGCATTCAAAATATATTTACTTCGTTCTTTTCCAGCGGCAGAGAGTTTAGCTAGCAAGCCCCCTTGAACTAAGCTGATTTCAGTGTCTGAACTTTCGTCCAGTTTATCTACTCTAGATTTACGAATTACAGCAACTGTATTGGGATCAACCGTAATTGAACTACCATCTGTAAATGCAAGGCTCGCATAACTTTCAGCTAATGTTCTAAGTCCATCAGATTCTTTAAAAAGATCTCCAACTATAGCATCATTCCAACTTCCGAGTAATCCAAGACGCTTATCAACATTGCCTTCTTTTTGAGCTAGTTGTGCTTGAACTTGAACAAGTCTGTTATCCATCAATGTTGTTTCAAGTTCACTAACAGATAAAGGTATTGAATTACCTATCTGCAAAGCTTTTTCGAGATCGCCTATTTGAATAGCATCAATGTAGGATTTAAGTAAGCTATTTACAGAATTTAGCTTCTCTTTGGCGAAAATGGTCGCTCCAGATGAAATTAAAGTTTTAACTTTAGCATCAGATTCTTGCACTTTTACAGCGGTAGATGCAAGGCTTTCAAGTTGTAGTAAATCTCCGGAAGAGAGAGTAAATGTATTGTTTGGGATATCATGATCAGCTAAATCGACAATAACTGGCCAATTCAAAGAATTACCTGAATATCGCAAAGCTATTTGTTGAAGCTCTGACGAAGGAAAGGTAATCGCGTTATTTTGAGCAAAAAGAAGAACAGGTAGTCCAAATACAAATAGTATTACGCAGCCAATGGATTTCTTCATCCTTTATAATTCAGTTTCATTAGTTGGAAAAATTAAAGTAAAGCAACTACCAGTTTCATCATTCGATTCAAGTTGGATTTCACCGTGGTGTCTATGAATAATCTCTTTTACATAAGCCAAGCCGAGCCCCGTGCCTTTTTCTTTAGCAGATTTAATATTTGAGCGTACACGATAAAATTTATCAAATACTTTCTGCTGATCTTCAATACTAATACCATAGCCATAATCCGTAATACTTAACTCAATCTCAGTACCTTTGTTTTCAAGTTCTATATCAATAATACGATCTGGGTCTCCATATTTAACTGCGTTACTTACAAGATTCTGTACTGCATCGAACAACAAATCTTTACTACCTGAAACTATGAAACTTGTACCTTTTGCGGAAATATTGATTTTAAGATTCTTTTGTGACAATAAAGCATTAGAAATGTTCTTAACATCAGTAACTAATTGAAATAAATCGATAGGATTAAACTCAACTGGAATTCTACCATGTTCAAGCCTTTGAACATCTAGAAAGCGGTTAACTAAATCGTTCATTCGTTCTCCAGAAAGGTAAATCTCTTTTAGAAGTTCTTGATTTTCTTCCTTCGACATTCCGCTATTATCAATCATCAGTTTAGATAGCCCAACAACTCCTGTAATTGGATTTTTGAGCTCATGAACTATGATATTAATCATATCAGTTCGCTTAATATCCAATAAACGGTCCTTTGTTTTATCATGTAAAACAACGAGTGCACCTTGTGAATTACCTTGTTCATCCTCAAAAGCAACATGTTGATAATCATAAAAATAGGTTGACTCGTCACTAATGAAATGGGCTAGTTCAGCTTGATTAATTTTTATAGTGTATGGGTTTGGATAATGAACAGTTTGGTTAGATTTTGTTAGCTCTAATTTAGAAGAACTGAGAAGCTCTTTAAAAGAAGTATCTTTCGGATTATGTCCGAAAGATTCTAAAAAGCCTACAAAGTGATTATTGGCAAACCTGAATTTCCCATTGTTGTCAAGAATTCCGATATAATCTTCTGAATAGGTCATCATATACCTATTTTTCCATTCTTCAAGAATGATTTTTTCTACATTTATTTTCTGATACCTAAGTAAAGTAATCCTAATATTTTCCAAAGTCTCTCTCATTAAGCTAAACTCAGGTAAATCTACCTCTCTAATACTTTGATCAAATTCGAGTTTACTAATATGCTCTACATCTAGAAGAATTTGTTCAATAGGTTTATTCATTCGAGCACTAACATACCAACTAAAAAAGACCATTAGGGATAGAATACCTACACCCGTGTATAATGAAAAAAGGATAAGGTTATTTACAGGTGCTAAAATGAAACTGTCTTCTACAGCAATAAGATGCCAAAAAGGGATGGTTTCGAAACGTGAAGAAAGTAAAAACCAGTTTTCTCCGTTGAGATAGATTTCCTTTTTTTCCGAATAACTTGCTTCACCAATTAGCTCTGAAGGGAATAGAAAATCATTCTGAATAATATGAGAGCCGAAGTTACTAACTATATTTGCTTTATAAACTCCATCACCAAGGGGGATATTAGTAAGCTCAGTAGTAAGAGTTTTCGCATTGAAAAACATATTTAAAGTAAATAGATACTCAATTGGGTCACCTGTTTCATCAAAGGTGTCTATTTGAATAGTTCGTTGTGCAATAAAAATGTCTATAGTATTTGATGTATCGGGCAACCAGGCAACATTTATACGTGGATCAATTCTAGATTCATACCACTCATCTACAGTTGTTGGGAAATTTATTCCTTGAAATATAGTTCTTGTAAAATCCACCATTTCTTCAGACCCAGTTTCAGATAGTGTAATTCGAACTAAGCCAGGAGTATAATTAATAGCTTTTCGTGCAATACTTTCAATATCTCCAGGTTCAGTTTGTATATTCTCTGAAAGAATGGTAGTTGCATTTAACCAGTTTCTTATGGTTTCATCAGTTCTTCGGAGTGAATACTCTTGTAGTTGAGATACGATTGTAGTTCGTTCGTTAATTATTGCTTCTTTGTATTTCGGACGTACAAATAGAAGTACCAATGCATACGCTAAGAGTATTAGGCATGAGGTGATCAGAAAAATTCTATTCCGGAGTGTGAGCTTTTTATACATGTAAATTATTAATCTCTAAATTTGCCTCAATCTTGATACAAAAGCGATTAGAATCATCTTAAGTTAATGCTAATTGATTTTTTGAATGATAAGATAACACTAGTTTAATATGACGGTAACTTTTTGGTTAGATAAGAATGAGATTCTTAGACAACTAGTAAGGATATGATGCTAATTGGTGGAGATTTCAATAAAAAGAGTAATCAGTTACTAAAAGAATTGTTTGTTCTATCCAACGGAAATATTGAAGAAAAAGTAACTGTAATGTCCTTAAATGAGATATTAGGCTTTGAACGCAATGAGGTTAAAAACCTTTTAGAATATCTCGAAAACAAAGAACTTATTAAGATAGAGAGTATTGGAGGTCCTTTACTTTATGGTGATATTTCAATCACTGAGAGAGGAATATGTAAAGTAAAAAAATAAAAGGACATCTAAGTTTACTTTCAAATATTAATTAATCCTCATCAAGAATTTTGTTAATTCTAACAGTTACATCATCTAGATGTGCTCTACTTGACACGTCACTAATTTTAGAACCAGTTTTTTTATTTCTTCTCTAGTTTTTAATAGTTCTGCCGAACTGCGGTTCAATAATTATTTACAATAACAGAGCTTAATACCTTTTTTAAAAAAATTATAATTTAGAAATGATATTAGATTTATAAATAAATGGAGCACTTTCAATCCCATAACGATCAATATAAGTGATTTGGAATTCTTCAAGTAAATGAACCTTCCCAAACTTAAACCCTGAAGATTCATTAGCATATTTTACTTCGTAATATGGAACCGCAATTGAAAGTTCATTTCTACCAATAAGCTTTGTATTCCAACTACCATTATATTTCGAATATAAGACCCAAAGAGAAGGCTTAACAGTTTGAATGCTTAAATCTAAAGTAACATGACTTCGTTTAGAATATATTATACTAAGGTTTGGAGCTTTTGGTGTTTTAGAAGAAATCCAGTTCAAAGAAGGAATAAGAGATTTATTGGAATATGGATATTTCTTTACAGCTTGTCTTAAAGTGTCATTTTTAATTAAAGGGGCTATGCTCCAGTGTATAGTTCCAGGAGCATTTGGTATCATCCCCCTAGTAATCATTATTTGATTTATCGTTTCGTCTGTCTGCTTTTCACCTTCAAAACGGTGAAGGCTTATTCCAGGCCATATATGTCTATTTTTCTTGTTTTCATCTTTCCACCAGCCAAGTAAAACAGGAAAACTCTGTGGTATTTGATTGACAGGCCAATAAAGCTGAGGGGAGAAATAATCTACCCAACCCTCATTCAACCATTTTTTTGCATCCGCATATAATACCTCATACTGATCAAATCCTTGAATGGAAGGTGGGTTTTGAGGTCTCCAAATTCCAAAGGGACTTATTCCAAATTTCACATAAGTTTTTTCTTTTTTTATAGATGTATACACCCTTTGAATAAAAGTATCTACAGAATTTCTTCTCCAGTCACCACGTGAAAGTTTACCACCTTTTGATTTATAGGTATTCCAGCTTTCATCATCAGGAAAATCTTCGTCATTATTGTAAGAAGGATACGGATAAAAGTAATCGTCAAAGTGAACTCCATCAATGTCATATCGTTTTACTATATCCATTACTACTTTATGAGTATGATCCTGTGTTTCTTTTATACTCGGATCAAACCACCAGTACCCAGTTTTTAAAGAGACAACTAAATCACTTTTAGTATTCACAACCGAATGTTGAGAAATTTCTCCACCTGCAATATGATGAGCCCGATAAGGATTCATCCAAGCATGTAGCTCTAAACCTCGTTTATGCGCTTCCTCTATCCAAAATTCAAGTGGGTCATAATAAGGATCTGGTGGGACTCCTTGTTTTCCTGATAAATAATATGACCATGGTTCTAAATCGCTCTTATAAAGTGCATCAGCTTGTGGCCGAACTTGAAAAATAACAGCATTATAATTCGCTTTCTGAAGTAAATCTAAAAGCTCTATAGCTTCTTTTTTTTGATTTTCAGAGGATAAACCACGGGAACTAGGCCAATTAATATTTGCTACTGAAGCCACCCAAGCAGCTCGAAATTCTTTTTGTAAAGTGGGATGAGAAGCTGGTTCTGTATTCTGGTATTTATAAAATTGACAACTAGAGAAGAGAAAAATTAAAAATAGTAGAATAGGGAGAGAAGGTATTTTAATCATATAGTTAAATCAGATCAAATTGCTCTTTCATGATTTTTTTTAAAAGATTATCGATAATTAAAATGGTTCGATTCCATAAATATAATACTTCAAATCTTAAGACAAGAAATAATGAATGAAAAAGATTTTACGAAAATTCAGAAGCGTTTTTTTAATAAAAATACCTACCTTAGATTCTTCTTTAAATTCGAAAAAAATATTTCAGATTATGATAGTAGGTGTTCCAAAAGAGATAAAAACCCACGAAAACAGAGTAGCGTTACAACCTGGAGGAGCTTTACAGCTTATAAGAAATGGGCATAAAGTATACATTCAAAAAGGAGCAGGTCTTGGAAGTGGTTTTACTGATGAAGCCTATGTAGAAGCTGGAGCAACAATTTTAGAAGATGTTGAGCAACTTTGGAAGATTTCTGAGATGATTATGAAGGTGAAAGAGCCAATTGCTGAAGAGTATCCTCGTATGAGAGAGGGTCAGGTACTATTCACTTATTTCCATTTTGCAGCCGATGAAGCTCTTACAAAAGCTGTTATTAAATCAAAGTGTATTGCTATTGCATATGAAACAGTAGAAAAGGCTGATGGCTCATTACCATTACTAATCCCAATGAGTGAAGTAGCTGGAAGAATGGCAGCTCAAGAAGGTGCAGTTTATCTTGAGAAACCAAAAGGTGGGCGAGGAATGTTGATGGGAGGAATACCTGGCGTACAACCTGCGAAAGTGTTAGTACTAGGTGGTGGTATTGTAGGAGTAAATGCTGCAAAGATAGCAGCGGGAATGGGTGCAGATACAACAATAATGGATATTAACATGCCAAGACTTCGTTATCTAGATGATGTAATGCCTAAAAATGTTCATACATTTTTCTCTTCTGAAGCGAATATCAGAGCATTACTGCCGAGTATCGATTTAATAATTGGGGCTGTATTAAAACCTGGAGCAAAAGCTCCTCATTTGATAACTAAAGAGATGCTTAAAGAAATGCGACCCGGAACAGTTTTAGTCGACGTAGCTATTGACCAAGGTGGATGCTTTGAAACTTCAAAACCAACTACACATAAAGATCCTGTTTATATGGTAGAAGATGTAGTTCACTATTGTGTAGCTAATATGCCAGGTGCAGTACCTTACACATCTACTTTAGGTTTAACAAATGTAACACTTCCATATGCAACGGCATTAGCAAATAAAGGGTGGAAGAAAGCTTTAAAAGAGGATCCTGAATTAAAAATGGGGCTTAATATCGCAAATGGAACTATCGTTTATGATGATGTAGCTGAAGCTTTTGGTATGGAATGGGAATCAGTTGAGACTGTATTGAATTAATTTTTTTTTATATAATGCATTGCCTAAGAAAGAACTACCGTTTCGGTAGTTCTTTTTTTTTTTGGCAAATTGTTACTATACAGTAAGTCATAGAGCTATTTTGCAAAATCTATTTAGAACTTGTAACTAGGTGATAGTCGCCTAAATTTAAAGGTAACAGATAGTGGGGGATCAAATGTTGATATTACTATTGTGATTGTTGTATCACTATTGGTTTCGAATGAGGATTCAGAGTTAGATAGAGAATATTTTAACCTGCTTCAGAATTATCCAAATCCGTTTAATCCTTCTACCGTAATTTCTTTTTCAATATCTAGTTCTTCGATAGTAAAACTATCTGTTTATAACATGCTTGGTCAAGAAGTGGCTACATTGTTAAATTCTCAATTCAGTGCTGGTAGTCATAGCATATCTTTTGATGCCACTTCACTTTCCTCAGGAATATATTTATATCGAATTCAAGCAGGGAAATATGTTCAAACTAAACAAATGATGCTGATCAAGTAATTTTATCTTCCGTAAGAAATAACTTTAAGGGGATCAGTTTTAGCTGCTATTCTTGCAGGGAGCCAAGATGCTAAAGCACAGAGAACGATCGTAACTATAGAGGTTATTACAAAATCTAAAAGGTGAGGCTCAACAGGAGCATAACTCATGTAGTAATTTTCCTCAGAAAGTGGAATGATGTGATATTCCAGCTGTAGCCATGCAAAAATTAATGATAAGCCTATACCAATAATAAGCCCAATACTTGCAACCATGAGTCCTTCCAGTAAGAATATCTTTCGAATGGTAGAAGACTTACTTCCTATGGTTTTTAAAATTCCAATATCTCTAGTGCGTTCAAGTACCATCATTAAAATGGTGCCTATCAAATTAAATGCAGCTACGATAATCATCACGCTTATTACAAGAGGAATCATTTGTTCTTGAAGCTCTACCCAAGCAAAAATATTTCCATATCGCTCTTGGATAGGTTGTTTGTAATAGGGGAAGGGAAGAACCTCATCTAAGGTTTCATCAAAAGCTATAATTTGCTGCGAATCCTTAAGCTTTATTTCAATTCCATGTCCTTGATTCTCTTCCAAACCAAATAGTTCATTAGTGTATTCGCGATCTACTACTGCATAAATACCGTCAAAAAAATCAATTCCAGTTCGAAATATTCCAGTAAGTACAAATTGCTGAATTTCAGGTGAGTTAGCTAAGCTAGGAGATCCCGTAATGGTATAAACCGTAATAATGCTACCAACACTAGCTTGAATGGTTTGGGCTAGTTTAGAGCCAATTACAATGCCTGGATAGTTATCCTCAGCCTTACCTAGATTATACTCCCCATCAAACATATAACTCTTTAGGTTAGATACTTCTACGTTTGTATCAACTCCTTTAAGCTCTGTTCCTGTTACTCCATCTTTGGTTTGAATCATCACCTGACCCTGATTGATGATTTGCTTGCTTTCAATTTCATCAAACTGATCTAGTAAGGTCATCACAGTATCAGCTCTAAAAAGTGGAGCATCAGAGTAAGTAGTGATTAAAAGATGAGGCGCGAATCCAAGTACTTTATCATTAATGGTAGATTTAAAACCATGTACAATTGATAAAGCAATCAATAACCCAGCTGAGCCAATCGCAACTCCAGTTATACTCATCGCTTTAATAAACGACAAAAACCGAGCACCTTTTCGAGTGCCTTTGAAATAACGAAGCGCTAAATAAGATTCGAACTTCAAGTGTTCCTCTATTCCGGTTTCATTTGGGGGAAGAAAAGCACATCCCGAATCGATTCAGAATTAGTCATTATCATACTTAAACGATCAATTCCGATTCCAATTCCTGCCGTTGGAGGCATTCCATATTCAAGAGCTCTTATGAAGTCTTCGTCGATGGTCATCGCTTCATCATCACCACCAGCACGTAATTTTGCTTGTTCTTCTAAACGCTCTCTTTGATCAATTGGGTCGTTAAGCTCGGTATATGCATTGGCTATTTCTTTCCCATTACAAATACATTCAAAACGTTCTACCAATCCTTCTTTCGAACGGTGCTTTTTTGTTAACGGACTCATTTCAACTGGATAATCGGTGATGAACGTTGGTTGAATCAATTTTGATTCAACAAATTCACCAAAAATCTCATCAATAATTTTTCCACTGCCAAAAGTCTCATCAACATGGATGTGAAGTTCTTTAGCAACAGCTTTTAATTCATCTAAATTCTTGCCATACAAATCGTGACCGGTCTCTTTCTCAATTGCTTCAAACATAGGAACTCGAGGCCACGGAGCTTTGAAATCTATCTCATGTTTTCCAACTGTTACCGTTGTTGATCCATGAAGATCCATTGCAATTTTTTCAATCATTTTTTCAGTGAATTCCATCATCCAATGGTAGTCTTTATAAGCGACGTAAAGCTCAACTTGAGTAAACTCTGGATTATGGAATCTGGATAATCCTTCGTTCCTAAAATCCTTCGAAAACTCATACACACCATCGAATCCACCAACAATTAACCTCTTGAGGTACAACTCATTAGCAACTCTTAGATATAAATCCATATCAAGGGTGTTATGATGCGTCATAAACGGTCGAGCGGTTGCTCCACCATATATTGGTTGAAGGATAGGAGTTTCTACTTCTAAGTAGCCACGATCGTTCATAAAGTTTCTCATGGTCTGAACCATTTTGGTTCTCTTTACAAACGTATCTTTCACTTTAGGATTTACAATTAAATCCACATAACGTTGGCGGTAGCGTAGCTCTTTATCCGCAAAAGCATCAAAAATCACTTTTTCTCCATCTTCATTTTCTACTTCTTTAGGGATGGGGATAGGACGGATAGTTTTAGTTAAAAACTCAAACTCTTCTGCATGAACAGTAGTTTCTCCTGTACGGGTTTTGAATACAAATCCCTTAATTCCAACAATATCACCAATATCGACTAGTTTTTTGAATACGGTATTGTATTCTTCTATTCCAACATCATCTCGCCGAATATAAACCTGTATGGTACCTTCAGAATCTTGAAGATTAAAAAAAGCAGCTTTCCCCATAATGCGTCGGGTCATTACTCTTCCAGCAATAGAAACCTTATGCTCAGCTGCTTCAGTCTTTTCCTGATCCCATATCAATGTATCATCATTTTTGATAGATTTACTTGTATGAGTAACATCAAAAGAATAAGGGTACGGATTTACTCCAAGTTCATTAAGTTGTGTAAGTTTCTCTCGTCTGATTTCTTCCTGTTCGGAAAGTGAAATATCGTGGTTCGACATATTTAAATTTGGTTTCAAGTTTTGGCGAATCAAAGATTGCAAAAATACCGAATTGTGTAGAAAATTGTGGCATTAACATAAACTCTTTTATTCAAGATACTTGAACCTTTTTGATACATCCGAAATTCCACACTTTCCTAAGTCTGTATTGCTTGGATGGAGTAAAGTGAGGCGCGATTTAGACTCAAATATACTTTCTGATGAAGAGCAGAAAATTCTAAAAAGCTTCACTAACGACCAACGTAAGGGCGAATTCTTGACAGCTAGACATCTTTTTTGGAAAATAGTAAAGGAGTTTAGTTGGGATATAAAATCCATCACTTTAAAAAAGGAACCTTTTGGTAAGCCCATTATTGAAAGTGAAACAGGAAGAAAATATGTTAGTTTTACACACTCTCAAAATTTAGTAATGTGTGCTATTTCGAATAATTTAGATATTGGATTAGATGCTGAAACTTTAGATCGAAAAGTAAATCCAGCAATAGTGAAACGAATATTGAGTGAAAACGAGTGGGGAATTTATGGAGAAGATGATCCTATTGCACTTTGGACCATGAAAGAATCAGCAGTTAAAAGTTTAGGTACTGGACTTAGAACTAATCTAAAAGAGCTTCAATTAGAGAAATATGAGGATGGTTTGTTTAGCATAACATTCAACCAAAAAGAAGAACTTCAAGGGATTTGTTTTAGAGCACTTAATCATTGTATTGCGTTAGCTTATTAAAGGAACTATGATCAAACCAAAGATCACAATAATTGGACTAGGAAGAGTAGGAAAGGCATTTTCAATTGCCTTATCAAAGGCTGGTTATGAAATTACTCATCAGTACAAAAAAAGAGATGATATTTCAGAATTAGGGGATTTAGTATGTATCGTTACACCAGATTCTGAGATTACTAAAGTTTCTTCAAAAATTTCATCTAGTTTTGATGATTTGAGTGGAAAGGCGTTTATTCATTGTTCAGGTGCTATTTCTTCGTCAGTTTTAAAGCATTTAAAAGAACGGGGAGCAAAAATTGCATGTTTTCATCCTTTAAAGTCTATTACCAAAAAAACAATTTCTTTTAAAGACATCTATTTTGATTTAGAAGGAGACGGTGACCTATTGAATCAACTAGAGAAAGTAGCAAAAAACATAGGAGCGAAATCCATTCGAGTAACTCCAAAAGAAAAAGAGCTACTTCATGTTTCAGCAGTTATGGCTTCTAATTATTTAGTAACTCTTGTTGATATGGCATTGAAGATATCTAGCTTATCAAATATACCTGAGAGAACTTTGATGAATGCGCTACTACCTTTGATGGAATCTTCTCTAGAGAATCTGAAGGAGTTGAATCCGAAAGAAGCATTAACAGGACCAATTGCTCGTCGAGATTTAAAAACTGTGCAAAAACATATTAAACTGCTTGAAAATGAAGAAGAATTGTTGAACTTATACAAAAAACTTGGTTTAATGACTTTGAACTTGATTGAAAAAGATCTAAATGAAAGCAACGCCAAGCTTCAATTATTTGATTTGTTGAAATGAAATCGATTAAATCAAAAGATTTTTACAAAAAAGTATATGAAGTTGTTGCTCAAATACCGACTGGAAAGGTTTCAAGCTATGGAGCGATCTCAAAATATCTTGGAGTTGAATCAGGAGCTAGAATGGTAGGATATGCAATGAATAATTATATAAGCGCGGAAATTGGATTTGAAATACCCGCACACAGAGTTTTAAATCGACTAGGTCAACTTACTGGACGAGTACATTTTGAAGGCGATACCATGAAAGAACGACTTGAACAAGAAGGAATAGAATTTAAAGAAGACTACACCGTAAATATGGAAAAACATTTTTGGAACCCTTTCGAATTGGATTATAACAAATGAGAATTATCATTGTCTTAACATTCATTTTTTTAAGTTGCTCTGAGCAGAAACCAGAAGAAATTTTAGTTGATGCAACAGCTAGCGATATTGTGGAAAAAGTGGCTTCATACAAAGGAATAAAACCCGTTCTTATTAATTTTTGGGCAACTTGGTGTATTCCTTGTATCGAGGAATTCCCATATATCATGGAGTTGAAAGATAAATATGGAGATGATTTTGAACTCATATTTGTATCTGGTGACTTTACTGAGGCTAAAGGCGAAGCAAAAGAATTTCTAAAGAATCAGGAAGTAAATTTTACAACGTATTATAAAGTTGGAAACGACAATGAGTTTATAACAACAATTTCTGATACTTGGTCAGGTGCTCTTCCTTACACTGTTATTTATAGTAAAGACGGCACTGTTTCTACAGAATGGGAAGGGAAGCAAGAATTTGAAGTATTTGAAGCAGAACTATTAAAAGCGATAAACGAAGGATAAAACTATGAAAACACTTAAAATTGTAATTCTAAGTTTGGTTTCTGTGGTGTTGATGAATTCGTCAACTTACCAGAAAAACGAGTTGAAGATTGGCTCAAAAGCACCAATGATAGACCATAAAATGGATGATATCTCAGGCAGAAGTTTAACATTGGGAGAGGTTGCCCAAGAAAACGGGTTACTTGTCATTTTTTCATGCAATACATGTCCTTGGGTTATAAAATGGGAGGACCGCTATCCTGACATCTCAAGAATGGCAAAAGCTAATAAAGTTGGAATGGTTGCTCTCAATCCAAATGAAGATTATAGAAATAAAGGCGACGGTATGGAGGACATGGTTAAACATGCTAAAAAAGCAGGATATGATTTCCCTTATGTTCTCGATAAAAACCATCTAGTTGCCGATGCTTTTGGAGCTTCAAGAACCCCTCATGTATATCTTTTTAATAGTGAAATGGTCTTAGTTTATGTAGGCGCTATTGATGATAATGCAAATAGTGCTACTGCGGTTAAAGATTACTATATCAAAGATGCAATGGAACAAATGGTAGAGGGTAAAAATTTGACTCGCCCTAATACAAAATCATTAGGATGCACCATTAAGCGAATAAGTTAAATTTTAGCTAAAAAAACCTTATTTTTAAATCCTGCGCTTCACAAAACAAGCGTGGGTTTTTTTTTTGAATTTGAATAGATACAATTAATGCCTACTTGGACTTTACATACTGAATTTAAATTTGATGCGGCTCATTTCATCGAGGGCTATGATGGTAAATGTGGTAGAATGCACGGTCATTCTTATAAAGTGAAGATGACTGCAAAATCGCATAAGCTAAACCCTTCTGCATATCTAGATACAGATGATATGGTGTGTGATTTCAAAGAATTGAAATGGGCAGCCAAAGATTCTGAAAAAGGTGGCTTTGACCACGGTAATTTAAATGAATTGATGTCTGTGAATACTACAGCAGAACGTATTGCTGAGTATATTCATCAAGAAACAAAAAAAAGAATTCCAGAGGGAATTGAACTGATAGTAACCGTATGGGAAACTGATACCTGTTGGGTAGAATACACTGATCAAAATGTATAATTCTTCTGAACATATCGACTCGGATGTATTAATTGATCCCAAAGAAGTTTCGAGTGTGAAATACCCAATTATGGAACATTTCTATACAATTCAGGGTGAAGGCGCTCACACTGGGCGAGCTGCATATTTTATTAGAACGGGTGGTTGTGACGTTCAATGTTGGTGGTGTGACGTAAAAGACAGCTGGGATGAAGAAAAACATCCAAAAAAAAGCGTTGAATATTTAGTTGATGAAGCAAGTAAAAGTAAAGCTCCAATTGCTGTTATAACTGGTGGAGAACCGTTGCTTCATAATTTGGATGCGTTAACATTAGCAATTAAAGAAGCGGGAATCAAAACACATATTGAAACAAGTGGATCATCACCACTTTCTGGTTATTTTGATTGGATAACACTATCACCAAAGCGATTTAAAAAACCACTGGATGAAGTTTTCCCATATGTGGATGAATTAAAAGTGGTGGTTCTTACAAAAAAAGATTTGGCTTGGGCCGAAGAAAATGCAGCTAAATGTCCTGATACAACCCAATTACTTCTTCAGCCTGAATGGGATACACCAACTTCAATGCCTCTGATTGTTGATTATGTAAAAGAGAACCCAAAATGGGGAATTAGTCTTCAGACTCATAAATATTTACAGGTTCCATAATGAGTTTTAAAAATACATCAGTGATTATAACTGGTGGTAGCAAAGGAATTGGACTTTCTATAGCAAAAATATTTGCTCAAAAGACCAATCGACCTATTGTTTTACTTGCACGAGATGAAAATGAACTTAAACAAGCTCGCCAAGAATGTTTAGCAGAGGGCGCGAACCAAGTGGAGATTCTTTCTGTCGATTTACTAGATAATGAATCTCTTTCAGCTATTGATTTTAAATCTAAGAATCCAGGGATTTTAATAAATAATGCTGGGAGTTTTCTCTTTAAAAAACTACAGGATACTTCACTCGATGAATTTGAAAAACAATTCAGAATTAATACAGTTGGAGCATTCAATATTAGTCAAATTTTGATTCCTGAGCTACGAAAGCAGGAGAGAGGACTAGTAGTTAATATCTGCTCACAAGCTTCTCTAAAAGGCTATGGAGACAGTGGAGCGTATGCAATGAGTAAACATGCTATGTTAGGTTATACTCGTTCTCTACGAAAAGAGTTGATTGAATCTAAAATTGCGGTTACAGCAATTAATCTCGGGCAAACCTATTCAACTTCATGGAAAGATATAGAGGTTGATCCTAACGACTTAATTGATCCGGAGGATGTGGGTAAAATAATCGTGACTCTCTCTGAAATAAGTCCTAGAAGCGTAGCCGAAGAAATCATTTTATCTCCTCAAGGAGGAGATGTAAATCCGGTTTGATTTTAAAAAATAAGGATGCTTTAAGACCTTTTAATCTTTATTCTTAAATAGGATGACAAGAACATTTGGTTAGTATAGCGGATTAATTTAACTCATCACAAAAGAAAGTTTCTTCTTCTTTTTCTCCAGTAAGAATATTTGGTTTTGAATATGTTATCAAAACAAACTCAAAACTATAATCAGGATATTGACTACAAAGTCGTTTAAATGAGCTAAGATGAAATTCCTTAGTTGGATAGATGGGAATATTTAGTTCATATTGAACAAAAAATTTTAATCGTGTAGCATTATTAGTTTCTTCAACCTTTGTTTTGATATAATCTGGAAGTTCTTCTTTGAATTGATCAGGTAAGAATATTTCAGAATCGATTTTATTACCAGAATAAAGAGCAGAAGAAAAATACATTGGCCAAGTATCAAAAAAACTTAATGCCGGCATAGCTCCAAATAGTATTAAAATGAAGATTTGGTATGTATAAATTCGTTTCTTGAAGGAATCAAAAATAGAGATTTTATTTTCTTTAATGAAAAGTAGGATCAGTAAAATACTGAAAGTGATATTCCAAGGCCAAACAACAAAGTTAGAATTGTGACCAAATGGCCCGATCATACATAAAATGAAAAAGTGCATTACTACAAGAATTATGGCACTAAATCGTTGAGTTTTCCTAAAGAAAAGACCAATGCCCGCAGAAATCTCTATCAAAGGCGCTAAAAAAGAAGTTGAAGTTATCGTTGTGTTTATAGTATCGGAAAATAAATCAGTAAGTGGTTCAACTAACCACGGATAGGTGTCGGTTAAGAAAGTATAATTAATTTTTTGGATCCCACTCCAAATATATATCAAAGCTAAAATAAGCCGTAAAGTATTTAGCCTTACTTGTTTTTTGTTTAATGGAATAAATACAAAAATTGAAAAGATAAAAAGGTAGTAAAAAACCCAAGGTTGCCATCTTAATTGATCTAGAAATAGACTTACAATTAAAAAGAAACAAAATATTGAAAGAAGCTTTTTTTGATGTTTAGCTATGAAAAAACTTAGAATTAGAAAAAGTATAAAAGAAGAAGTAATAATTGAATGTATTAAATCTGGAGTCGATTCAATTAATTCAAATACTGGGGTGGGAGAAAAAATGTTTTCACTTGGAAACCAAAGATGAATCGAAATAACAATAGAGGTCAAAAAACCTAGTATGGAAACTAGGTATTCAAGTTCAAAAGTTTTTTTTGATAGACCAGTTTTCAATGTTTTTTCAATTCATATTGTTGTTTGATAAGGATAGTAAAATCTAGAATTAAAATTTTAAGAAAGAGCTATGGTTTTATTCAAAGCTCTTACTTAATTCAGAATGTAATAATGTTTAATCATCGAACTTTAAACCGTATGCTTTCACAACAGCTTCATAGTTTGAATAATCTAATCCTTTATATTTTGCTGCAAAGGTAGGGGGAATTGCTACAATTCGTAGCACATCTCCATCAAATAGTTCTTCATTTGCTTCATTATTATTTGCTACTTCACCTTCAAGAATAAGTGAGAAATCATCTATATCGAAAGAGTATCCAAGTACTACATTATCATTCTCAAATGGAGTTGTAAGTGGAAGTGCATACCAAGAGTTTTGGCCTTTAAATCGTAAATAACCAAGTACTATTCCTTCATCAACTGTAGCTTCATCTAGTATATTCCATCCGTAAGAGGCAACCGAAACATATTCATTATCTATAGCAAAATCGATATCAGAGTCGATAGTTATGGTTTCAGAGTAAAGTTCTGCGTCCTCTCCATCTTGCCCTTCAGGCCCAGCTGGTCCTGAAGTTCCAATGCATGATGTGAATATAACCCCAATAATTATAAGGTGGATGGCTTTTGTAGATTTCATGATACTAATGTTTGTTGTGGTTGATTTCTTCAATTAAGGTAGTTTTTGATATTAAAGTTATATATCACATGTTTGGGTTAGGCAGTTAATGCTATATGGAAGTTAACTTTATAATTTGAATTCCAATAAGGTTGGTTGAATCAGTTTAAGACTTAATTAAAATTCACTACATTCATACTTTAATTCTTCAAGCAAATTCAGGACTGACTTGAGTACAGTATTAATGGAAATTTTAGGGCTTTCTACAAGCCCAAGTAGTGGTGGAGCTTATGCTCTAATATTATCTGAAGCTCAGGGCTCAAGAAGGCTTCCTATAATTATAGGATCTTCTGAAGCTCAAGCAATAGCACTCGAATTAGAAAATATAAAACCCCCACGTCCAATGACACACGATTTGATGAAGAATCTGGTTTTAAACTTTGATTCAAAAGTAAAGCAAGTATTGATAAATGACCTTGCTGAGGGTACTTTTTATGCGCGCATTATTTTTGAAAGAGGAGATCAACTTCATGAAATTGATGCCAGACCAAGTGACGCCATTGCATTAGCTGTTCGATTTGGTAGTCCAATACATGTAAGTGAGCAAGTCCTTAAAGAAGCCGGTATCTCCGCAGAACCAGATGTAAATAAAAGCAGTTCTAAGAAATCAATAAACCAAAAAAGTTCAGCAGGTGAAGAAGAGCTTTCAAAGCTTGAAAAGCTCGAAATTGAATTACACACTGCCGTTGAAACTGAAAATTATGAGAAAGCGGCTAAACTCCGCGATCAAATCCAAAAAATGAAGGGTTAATCTGTGAGCAAAAGCCACTGTTCATTTCAACAATTACCATTTTCTAAATTATTTAATACATATGTAGAAGATTTCTCAATATTGAGTGACTTTTACACTGTAAATCCTTTTAACAATGAATCAGTTAAGACAAAAGCTGATACGATAGATAAATCAGAGAATAAAAAAGAATTCATAAAAGGGCTGGATGAATACCATAGATACTTAGGAATATCAAAGGATCAAAAAAGACAATTAAGTAAGTTTTCGGAAGAAGATTCTTTAGTTATTGTCACTGGACAACAGTTGGGAGTTTATGGAGGTCCACTTTTTACAGTTTATAAAACCATTACAACCATCTTATTGGCTCGGAAATGGGAAAAAGAATTAGGTAAGCCAGTAGTTCCTGTTTTCTGGCTCGCTGATGAGGACCATGATTTTGAAGAAATAGCTTCAATTGGAATACCAGATTATGATGCATTTAGATCTATAGGTTTAAAACAAGAGAGTAATGGTCAACCTGTATCTGTTCAACAAATTCAAGCTACAATTAAAGAATTTACTCAGAATGTAAAATCTGGGTTACCAGAAACTGATTTTACTGATGCTTTATTTACAATGCTTGAGGAATATTATAGTGAAGGAAAAAGTCATGTTCAGGCTTTTGCACAATTAATAAATTCTTGGTTTGCTGGTGAAGGGTTATTAATTGTAGGAAGTAATTTCGAACCTATTAAAAGACTTTTAGCAGAAACCTTTTCCAAATCGATATCCAAGTCAGATGAAATTTTTAAATCACTAAATTTGAAAAGTGTAGAGCTGGATAAAGAATTTCATAGACAGGTGGTAGTTAGTGAATCAAACTTATTCTATTTAGATCCATCTCAAGGTAGGTTAAAACTGGAGAAAAATAATGATACTTGGATAGCAGGGAGTCTTACTTTAAGTGAAGAAAAACTTGTTTCTATGATAGAAAAGAATCCAGAGAATTTTTCACCTAATGTTTTTCTGCGTCCAGTTATTCAAGATAAATTATTACCTACACTTGGATATGTAGCTGGTCCTGGTGAGTTATCTTATTATGGTCAGATGAAGAATTTATATCCGATTTTTGATCTTGAGATGCCTATTATTTTTCCTAGACTTAGCATAACTTTTATTGAAAGCGGTATTGAGCGTATAATGGAAAAACTTCCTTTTGAAATGTGTAGTTATAATCAAAGGATAGAAGATTTAGTGGCCGCATACGTCGATCAAACAAATACTAAAGATATTGAAGGGGTATTCTCAAATTGGAAAGATGCGATTACTGAGATTGCAGAAAATCCGAATGAATTTATCAAAGAAATAGATCCTACACTAGAAGGAACAACAGGTAAAGTTGTAGCAGGATTTAGTAATGAAATCGACAAGTTAAAAGGTAAGGTTTACCGATCTTTAAAACAGCAAGAGCAAACCCAGCTAAACCGTATTGCTAAAATTAAATCTCAGCTTTTTCCAAATGGTCTTCAGGAGCGTTCTGTTACTCCTATTTTCTTTATGAATAAATATGGAAATGAAATATGGACTAATATTCTTAAAGATTTTGAAAAAGAAGACTTAGATCTTACTGTTCATCATATAATTACACTATAATGATGAGTACTTCTGAACAGAAAGCTTTGCTCAGAAAATCATTGATTTCAAAACGTAAGACTCTATCACTAATAGAATGGAAGAAAAAAAGTGATGAGATAAAAGAACATATTTTAAATAGTAGCGAGTTTAAAAGTTCGAAGGTTGTCCATTGCTTCGTCTCAATGAATGAAAAATTAGAAGTAGAAACTCATTCATTAATTGAAGAAATGATTTCTAATGGGAGAAGAGTCATAATTCCAGTAATGAATATTAAAGAAGGAACTCTATGTCATTCAGAATTATTTAATTTAAATGAGTTAAAGACAAATGAATGGGGGGTACTCGAACCAGTTAGGATTAAACCAATCAGTATTCATGCTATTGATCTTATTTTAGTACCCTTATTAGGAGTAGATTTAAATGGAAATCGTTTAGGCTATGGTAAAGGTTATTACGATCAATTTTTAGGTGAAGTAAAAGCTAAAACCTTGGGGCT
>TARA_R110000868_G_scaffold103225_1_pt1 | contig 33337 bp, 40 predicted proteins | sample TARA_R110000868 | Tara Oceans TARA_R110000868 (sample SAMEA4397489) | marine metagenome | biome: Polar Biome; feature: [SRF] surface water layer (ENVO:00010504); material: water (ENVO:00002006), including particulate matter (ENVO:01000060) such as... | depth 5 m | reverse complement strand
TCAAATAGCTTTGGAGATTACACCAACAACTGTTACTTTAACAATTGGTGAGCCAGTACCTGCAGAATAATTTGATACAAACAAAATACGTTGTATCTTTACTTTTATAATTATATAATTTAAGAAAATGTCACAGATATCAAAAGAACTTTTAAGTGAATTGCAAGAAGCAAAGCAGACAATGCAAGCGGTTCAAAATGAATTAGGTTTAATGGCTATTGCTGAAAGCACTAAGCCAGAACTATTAGCTAGGTACAAAGAGATGCAAGCTCAAATCAGAAAAGCTTCTGAGAAGATACAAGAAGAGCACGGTGCTGGCAATCTCGATATGGAGACTGGTGAGTTCACTCCTTCTGAGGAAGTTCCTTTGTCAGACACTGTAGCAGAATAGTAAACGAATAAAGCTATTACGGCCGCCTAAATTGGCGGTCTTTTTTTTTACTATCTTTGTGATAATAACTTAAAAATATTATCCGATGTCATCATTTATAACCACTACTGTAACTGAAACTATAGAGACAGGTACTACAACTTATATATCTACAGGATCAGGAACAGCTTGGTCAGGAGATCAGTTAGTAGATACTGGAGCAGCTTTTCAGACTGATGGAGTAAGTGCTGGAGATGTAGTTAAAAACACAGTCTCTGGAAGTACTGCGGTTGTTGTCTCTGTAGATAGTAATACCGTGCTAACATTAATAGCGGACATAGCGGGATCAACCGATGCTTATCAAATCTTCCCAGCCAACGGCAACATCTTAGTAGATCAGGGTCAAAACTTTTCAAGCACCGTTAATATAGGAGATACAGTTCTTGTTAAAGGAGCTAGTGGTCAATCGGCTAAAGTTACTGTTGTTTTAAATAATAACTTTCTTACATTAGATACTTCTATATTTGCTGATCAAAGCACCCAAGGTGTACAGTTTGTGATACTGTCTGAATATAATCCAGGAAACACCCAGCTAATCGGAATGGGTGAGTCACTAGTAACAGTAGATCAAGTTGGAACTACTCAAACAAAACTTTATTACACACACGGATCTAGTCACGTTATGACAGTTTCTCATACCTCCGCTGGAACAAACCTAATGCAAGACGCATTTAATAATGTTCTTCTAAGCGGAAACTTGAACCAAGGTGCTGGTCCATCTAGTTCTTTGAGTATGCCTGCAGGCGTACTTATAGAGGGTATAACTCTAGCTAGTAGCTAAGAGAGTGTCAGACAAAGATTTCTTAAAGAAGTATAGCTTGGCTGCTTTTAGCAAGCCTAAGAAAACACCTAGCCATCCTAACAAGAAAGGTATTGTAGCTGTAAAGATTGACGGCAAGCCTAGAATAATAAGGTTTGGTGATCAGAAGATGGGACACAACTACAGTCCTGCGGCAAGAAAGTCTTTCAAAGCAAGACACGGAAAGAACATTAGCAAGGGGCCATCAAGTGCCGCTTATTGGGCAGACAAGTTTTTTTGGGCAGGATCTAAAGGTTCTAAAAAAAGACCACCCGCTTCACAGAAAGTAAAAAAATATAAAGGAGGAGGCTTTGTCCCTAGTGTAGATCAAGATCGTCTTGAGAAAGGAGTACGTTCTGTTGAAAGTTTAAACGGTACACTAATGATGAACCCTCAGTCAACCGCTACAGGTCTTTATGGACAGAGATATTCTGAGATCAAAGGTCACGAACTACTTAAAGGAATAACAAGAGAGATGTTTGCTAAAGATATCGACCTGCAAAAAAAGATATTTCAAAGAAGGCTTAAGGGCGATAAGGATTTATTTCAAAAAAAACGAACCGGTATGGTTCAAGATGGTTTAGAAATTCATAGAGAATATAAAAAAGCTTTAGGATCTAAGTTACCTTATGGACCTACAGAGGTTGCAGCACTAACTAACCTTTTAGGAAGACAAGGAACAAGAGAGTATATGGGATATGTATTAAGGGATGGTAAAAGCTTAGCAGAGGTTTTCCCCACTAAGTATGGTAAAGGCGCAAAGCAAGCTAACAAAACACCTGAAGAATATATTGCTGCATTTGTGAAGGCAACTAAGAAACCTAAGGCCCGATCTGTAAGATAAATAACCACCTCAAATTACTAACATAAACTTCCTTAAATTTGATATTATGAAAAAGAAACAAGGATACAACGCTCGCCTAGACGAATCTATAGGGATGCGTGATGGAAAGAAGTCTCAGTCTATGAAAGACCGAAGAGACGAAAGCAAAGGAATGAAGAAGGCATCTGGTAAAAGAGCTTACAGCGCAGACAAATCTATGGATATGATGATGGGCGGAGGTAAAATGAAGCAGATGTACGAGAGTGGTGGAATGATCAAGGCTATGCTTAAAGATCCTAAGCAAAGAGAAATGGCTAAGAAGTTTCTTAAGCAAGGCTTTAATGACCGCTTAGATGAATCACTTGGTAAGAGAGACGGTAAAGAGTCTAGTAAAAAACAATCTATGAAGTCTCGCAGAGATGAAAGTTCCGCAATGGAGCCTCGTAAGTATGGTGCTGTAAGCACAATGAAATACAGAAAATAAGATATGGCTTCTCTTAAACTAAATATAAACACTGTTAGTTCCAATGCTGTTATAACTAGCGATACTGTTGATATTGTTAATTGGAAAGCTGGGCAAATAACTGGTACATCTGCTAACGTAATTACTAGTACAGCAACAAGCGAATCTGCATCTAAGCTTATTGATAACACTGTAAATTTTAATTCACCTACCACTCAAGTTTTAGTAGGTGATAAAGTAATTAACACTGACGCTTCTACTAATGCTACGGTTACAGAAGTAGTAAACGATACCACACTTAGTTTAACTGCGGACATAATGCAATCGGGAGCGGCATACTCTATTGGAGTACCTTCAAATTCGGGTCAAGTATACAGTGCTACTCCCACAGATTTTGGTGTAAATAGTTACTTCACTCCTGATATGGCAGGGTCTATTATAGTTAACACTACTGATACTACTAAAACTACAATCCTAGAGGTCATTAACAGCAATAGAATACAAACAGCTGACACAACAGAAGAGTACGGTTTAGCAAAGGCGTTCACAATACATACACCATCAAGTAATTATCCTGGATACGCATTATACGTAAGCACTTCTGCTTCAATTAGCACTCTCCCAGCTACATATGTATCCTTTAAGGTGCTTACAGTTGATGGGGACACAACAACATTTACTAACTTCCCTATAGGTACAGTGTTACCCGTACAAGTAAAAAGAGTTTTCACTACAGGTTTAGCTGGTTCTCCTGTTTTTGTAGCGATAGTATAGTCTTTCACCTAGACAATTATTAAGCCCTCACTATACGTGGGGGTTTTTTATTCACTAACATATTGATCAGTATCTTATTATAATTTTGTACTTATAAATAAATACAACTTTATGAATTCAATTGAAGCAAATATGGAACAAGCTATTCAAGACGCTGGTTTCGAAATAATGGATGGTCCACCTCCAGGAATGGAAGGTAGCCCTAATGTTGAACAACCTCAACTTAGTGAAGCACCACCGCAAGAACAACCTGCTCAGGAAGCAGTACAACAGGAGGCTGCTCCTCAAGAGCAAGCCACAGAAAACATTCAGGAAAATTCTCAGCCTGTAACTACAGACAATGTCGAAACGGCTACTGAAGTGCCACAAGAGAATGATTCTTTGTATACCCAAGAAGACTCAGGAGATTATAATTCTTTTGCTAATGAAGTGTTTGGTGAAACGCCAAGTCCAGAGGCAGAGGAAGAGTATACTGATGAATCTTATGATCTTGACCCAAGAATTCAAGTGATTGCAGATTTCGTAGAAAAGACAGGACGATCACCAGAGGATTGGTTCCGCTATCAAGCTTTAGATCCAGGACAAATGGAGGACAAGCAAGTAGTAAAACTATCTCTATCTAGTGACTATCCTAATTTATCTAACGAAGAGATTGACCTATTGGTTAGCTCTAAGTATAAAGTAGATGAAGATATTTATACGGAAGATGAGGTTCGCTTGTCTAATCTACAACTCAAGATGGATGCGGATAAAGCAAGGGGCAGTATGACTTCTCTAAGAGAAGGGTATATGTCTCCCGAAATATCTGAACAGTCGAACGAGACTTTTGAGAATCCGTTTGATAATGAATGGCAAAGAGATATGACACGATCTGTAACTGACCTAAGTCAAATAGACTTTGATTTACCTGGAGACAGGGAGTTTAGTTATGGTGTGCCAGAAACTTACCGTACAGAATTAGCGAATGACAATACTCGTATGACAGAGTACTTTGACAAATACGTAGATGAACAAGGAGATTGGGACCACGATTTATGGAATATGCACAGGACGGTTACAGATAACCTACCTAACATTGTTAAAAACATATATCAACAGGGCCTTAGCGATGGACAACGTGCGGTAGTCGAAACGGCTGCTAACGTTAAAAACGAAGCTCCAAGATCATCAGACCAACCTCAAGATAACTCACTGGCACAACAAGTGATTGAAGCACTTGGTACCAGGCAACAAATTCGAATCAAATAATTTCTTAAATAATAAAAAATGGCACTTACAACACCCCCCACGTTTAATGACGGCAAACCAGCTGTATTTAGACAACTGGATCCAGCGAAATATTCTTCGCTTGGAGACTACATTGACCAAATCAACAAGCCCGATAACAGGGATCAGTTGGTTAAAACCTACGGATATCAGCAGATCTCTGGAGGTATCACAGGATTCTTAAATCTTACTGGAGCTGTCCGTGCAAGCGGAACAGCAGATTCAGTACAGTTTTGGGAAGAGACTAGATTGCATAGCTATGCTACTGTAAATCCAGCCGCTACAGCTTCAACTGCTACTAGCTTTGTAGTAACTAAGCCTGCGGGCGTTGCTTCAGTATTGCGTTTAAATGACGTTGTACTTGTTAATGGAGAGGATCGTTGCATCGTTACTGCTATAGCAGCAGGTGAGATTGCTTCAGGAACTGTCGCAACCGCTAATTTAGAAGTTCTATCTGGAACTTTAAGTGCTGCTCTTGCTACTACTGCTGTTAACTTGCCAGTAATTGGAAACTTGTTCAAGCAAGGATCTGATCAAAATTCTGGATTCCTAGAGAGTAACGTTATCAAGCGCACAAACGCTTATAACATCGTAAAGGAAGTATTCAAGGTTACTGGTTCTCAAGCAACTAACATTGGTTGGGTTAACGTTGGTAACGGAGACTACAGATGGTACGTAAAAGGAGAGATGGACACTCGTGCTCGTTTCTTAGACAAGCGTGAAATGATGATGCTTTTAGGCGAGACCCTCGGCAACACTCTATCGGGTGCTGGAGTAGGGGTTACAGCTGGTGAAGGTTACTTTGCGTCTCTTGAGACTAGAGGTATCGTAAACACTGGTGGTGCAATCGCTAGTTTTGCTGATCTTGATGCTATCATCGCCACACTGGACAAGCAAGGCGCTACTCCTGAGTACGCTATGTATGTTAACACTGCACAAGGTTTAGCTATTGACGATATGGTCGCTAGTCTAGCTGGAGCTGCAGGTTTTGCTTCAACAACTGCTGGTGTTAACGCATTCGGTGGCCGTGATGGCGGTGGAGCTGACTTAGGATTCCAATCATTCACTCGTGGAGGGTATACTTTCCATAAGCACGATTGGAAACTTCTTAACGATCCTACATTGTTATCTGGTTCTAAGTATATAGGAGCTATGATTCCTATGACTACAGTTGTTGATCCTAAGACTGGCATTCGTGCTAACGCTTTGGAGATGAACTACAAGGATACCAATGGTTATAGCCGTGAGTTAGAGCACTGGATGACAGGTTCTATCTTAGGTGTTCATAACACTAACGTTGATGACCTTCAGTTCAACTATCGTTCTGAGGCTTGTCTTGTTACAAGAGCTGCTAACCAGCACGTTTTACTTAAAGGGTAATTCTTTTTAATTCGGGAGGGGGCTTTGCCCCTTCCCTTTTTTTTAATTTAATAATATTCAATAATGACTAATCAAGTCAAAAAAACCAAAGCAGCTCCTGTGGCTAAAAAGACAGGATACAAAGTCGTAAAGAAAGAAGCACCTGTTGTGTTATCTAAAATTTATGAAATCCCTAAAGGAGGTGGCATTGTATGTAAGATCACAAGTGAGGCTACATATTATGATTCTGAAACTAAAAAGGTAAGAGGCATTAGATACTGCCCTTCAGAGCCTAGCATTTATAAAGATCAACAAAGTTCTCAATCTAGAAGAGAACACATTTTATTTTTAGAAGGTCTTTTAATTGTTCCAGAAAATCAACCTAATCTTCAAGACTATCTTGACAGACACCCTGACAATAGAGCAAATGGTGGAAACCTTTTCTTGGTGGTTGACAGAACGAAAGACACAGAAAAAGAAGTTGCTGATGAGTTCTTAGTTCACGATGCAATTGCTATGGTAAGAAACAAGGATATGGATGAACTTTTATCGGTAGCTGTTTCTTTAGGAATAAATATTTCACAAAAAAATCTAGAAATAAGAAGAGAGCTTTTGAAAGAAGCTAAGTCTAGACCTGAATCTTTTATGAGAATGTTTGATGACCCTCGTGTTAAATGTAGGTCAGCTGTTATTCAAGCTACAGAGTTTCAAATAATTGACTGTAAGCCAGATGGTGCTTATTGGTTTGATTCAGGAAGACTAATTGTTAGTTGCCCAGCGGGTCAAGATTCAAAAGACATCTTAGTAAGATTCTGTTTAACAGATAAGGGTGTTTTAGTATATGATGAAATCCTTGCTAGGCTAGATAAACTTTCGTAAGTTTGTACTCTATCTGTTTTTGTAATGGGTTAATTCTTAACTGAGTTAACCTTTGAGGAAGGCCCCCTGGGGCCTTCTTTCTTTTCCGTATATTTGCTTAAAGGAAAATTGCTATGGCAAGTGTAGAAAGAGTATATAAATCATTAAAGGATTTGGTTAATAAAGACCAACGGGGTTTCATTACTCCGTCTGTATTTAATCAGTTCGCTAGCGTGGCTCAAATGAATGTTTACAATAGGTTGTTTGACAGAATGACCCGGTCTTCTAGGGCTCTTCAACGTCCAGCAGGATCAAAAGAAAGTCTAGAGGATTTATCTACGTTTACAAAGCAATCCACACTAACACTTTCTAGTGGCATAACCGATAAGCCGGCTGACTTTGCTAGGGCAGTAACCATAAGCACTGTAACAAACGTTATTCTAGGTGTTTCTCAGTCTAACCTGGTACAAATAGTTTATAACACTGATCATATAGACAGAATAATTAACAGCGATATAATGGCACCGTCTGATGATGCTCCAGTTGCTTTAATATCTGATAAGATAGAGGTGTTCCCAAACACTGGAACAAACATAACCTCCGTTGTTTTAAGATATTATAAACTTCCTCAAGGCATTAACCCTGTCACACAGGCAAAGACAACCGCTCAACCTAGCTTTGGTTACACGTCAGCGATTACCGGGATAGAACTTTATTCGGCCGCAAACAGTGTGGACTTTGAATTACCAGAAATGTACTTTGCTGATCTAGTTGACGAGATAGCAGAGCTTATTGGAGTAAGCCTTAGAGACAAGGATGTGTTTAATTATGCTTCTTCTGAAAACGAAAAAACATCTATTAGCTAATGGCACAAAATTATATAACAGTTGATCAAGTAATAAATAACTATATGATTAGTCAAACCGAAGATGACTACGGTTACACTTCAGCTGACTATCAATTAAGACAACACGCTCTATTAGGTATAAGAGAGTTTAACTTTGATATAGCACATAATATAAAGAGCACTATGCTTACGTATGATGCTACGTTAGGGACAGTGCCTTTACCTGCTGACTATGTTGATATGGTTAAGATAGGAGTTTTGGGTACAGATGGTTTAGTATATGTTTTTGGAGAGAATCCAAACATAAACATACTACCTAATGAGCCAGCTACTAATATTCCAGATGACTTAATAGGCTTTGATACTTATTTATTTAGAAACTTTCAGTACCAGGCTCAGATGGGTAGACTTTATGGTCTTGGTGGCGGTCAATTAAGTGGACAGTATAGGATTAATACGGATCAAAACAGAATAGAATTGTCTGTTAACATAGATACCTCACGAATTGTAATGGAGTACATATCAGATGCTGCTATGTGCAGCAATCCTTGTGTACCTATCTATGCAGAGGAGGCACTTAGGGCTTACGTTTACTACAAGGTTATATCTAGAAGATCTAGTGTACCTTACAATGAAAAGGCCAGGGCTAGAGCAGAGTATTACAACGAGAGAAGGCTAGCTAACGCTCGATTGAAATCATTCAATAAGATGGACGCTATATCTACTATACAAAAGAGTTTCAAACTATCTCCTAAAGCTTAATATATGGCTATTGATAAGCTATTACCTAGATATCTGAATACAGATGATGACGAAAGGATTATAACTAGCGTTCAAATGAGTGACGCTCAAAACCTTAGGGTCTCTGTTGATGATGATGGTGATGCTTTGCTTATCAAGAACGCATACGGTAACACTCTTATCTCTGGAACTATAACGAATGGAACAATGCCTACTGGTACCAATGTAACTATTGGTTCTATTGGTGATGAAACAAAAGGTCAACTATATTACTTCGTTTATAATAGTAATGGCAACCACACAATACTACGATACGATCAGAATGGAAAGACTGTTCACATTGTGTACCAAGACTCAGTGCTTCAATTCTCTGCTACAAGCCACGTACAAGCCTCCTTACTGACGAACACCAATGAAGACATACTTTTGTATTTCAACACTGCAGATAGTTCGCCTAAGAAGATAAACGCAACATTAGCTGAGGCTACCTTTACAGGAGCTGGAGGATACCCTGGAAATTTTTTACAGTCAGGGACAGATGAGCAAAAGTTATTATATATAACAACCGCTAAACAACCACCTCTTGAGCCACCTGTTTTGTTATTTGACAATGACAGCACACTACCTAATGTCAATAATATATTCCAAGAAAACTTTCAGTTTGCTTATTTGTATGAGTACATAGATGGAGAAGAATCTGCACTAAGTCCATATACTAAAATGTCTACAACTATCTCTCAGTTAAAAGATGGTTTCATTACTCAAGGCCAAAGAAACTTTTATAATCGAATACAAGTTACTGTTAAGCATAGTGTTGCTGATGTTCGTAAAATAAAAATATTAGCAAGAAGGGGTGGGTCTAATGCCTTCGAAGTAATAGAAGAAATAGATAACAACGTAATAGGTTTAGCACCTGCGGGAACATCCACGATTAATTTCACAGACGATCAAGGGTACATAAGCTTACCCTCACAGATCTCAGATAAGATATATGATAATGTTCCTCAAGTAGCAGACAGTCAGGCTATTGCAAATGGGAGATTGTTCTACGGAGGGTACACAGAGGGTTACCCTAACTCAACGGTTGATTCTACTGTATTATCAAACTATAATGAGAAGCCTACTCTGTACGATATAAACGTTACACAACCTACAACGAACTTATCTGATTTAAACTTAATTAATATTGACTTATCTAATTTAGTTCCTTTATTTTCAAATGGCCCACTAACAGAAGACTATGAATTATTTATTAGTTTTTCCTCAAGTGATGGTGATGTATCATTATTTAATGATGTAGGAAATGATCGTCACTTTACCTGGGACTTAGGTGGTAATGTAGCTGTTCAGGGCACAAATAATGAAACCCCAAATAATAACAGAACCGCATTAGCTGGGATGAGATTCCCAAGTCTACCTAACCCTAGTGGCCCTCCAGGGCCTAACGCAGATGGACCAATCTTAGGTCCACCTAATATTTCTTTTACAAAACAGCAGAACACGTCAAACACGCTAGTAGATGCTATAGTTATTGATAAAATAAAAAGTGGAGGAATAAAATTAAACACTAGTGGGTTACAAATAAAAAAACAAATATTAATTCCAGCTGGTACTTTAGATATAGGAACAGTTTTTGGTATTCTGGCACAAAAATTAACAGACAACTATCCGGTTCAAGCTACGGCTCAAGGTGGTCAGGCAGGGTTTAGTATACTTGATGCGCCAGGTGCAAACAATGTAAGTGCTGCATTTAGTGGGTCAGGATTTGTTCGTTTGCAAAGTGATTCTTTTGACACAACAAATAATATAGCTACGTTTAAAAGGAAGATTGAAAAATTAACATTAACAGTTAATAAACTAACAATAGGAACTCAACAAGCCTCTGTTTTAAATTCATTCTCACAGACTTCTAGTTTTGATTTTATTGAACAAATAAATTCTAAAGGTGAAAGCAATAAAATATATGCGTTTAATTTCACTGACAACGGAAGGGGGACCGTAGTAAAAGTAACAAACACTTTACCAGTTAACAGTATAGGTTCTGTAAAAAGAGTAGGCCCTAGTCTTCAAGAAGGGGGTTGCTTTATGATTAAAAAGAATAAGCTAAACGGGACTAAATGTTTTAAGGGTGGGTCTAGTCATCAATTAGGATTGGTATATTTTGACAACAGAGGAAGAGCGTCTGGTGTACAAAAGTTTTTATCTCAATATATAGAGCCAGTAGGTAACAGAGAAAATGAAAATGATCTTACCGGGTTTGCTGATCTAACAATAAGACTATCAGGTACCGCCCCAAATTTTGCTACCAGATACTCACCTGTCTACGTAGGTAAGGGTAGTATAAATAACAAAATACAGTACGGTATTGGCGGGGCATACTTAGCCTTCAACGATCAAAGTAATCAAGGTGGTTTTTCCTCTACTAAAAACATATACCTTTCTTTAAACACACTGCAAGGAAAAGAAAACTCCTACGTTAATCAAATGGGTGCCTTAACAAATTATGGGTTTGCTCAAGGAGATAGACTTAGGATAGTTCGTTATGGTAATGATCTAAAATCATCAGCAGAATTTAGGGTGGTGAACTTTGTTACATTAACGGCTGACTCTTTAAAAAACCCTATCCTAGATAGAAGTAGTCCTGAAGCTATACTAAACACAACAGGAGACTTTTTAGTGATAGAAGAAAGAACAAGTCTATCAAACTTTAACGCTACTAGCATAGCAGATAATAACACTTTTTGGAATAAGAATTGTGTGGTAGAAGTCTTTAATCAGAACCTAATGACAGGCTCAGAATTTTACTATGAAATTGGAGAGTCTTTTCCTATTATAAACGGTAAGCACGGTACACAAAGACCATCAACAACAGCTAATATAAAGGTTATAAGCTATGATGTTCCTACGGTTCCAGGGGTTCAAAAAAATATAGTAGCATACTCTGATCAAAAGCTCTATAAAGGGGACAGGATTGTAGAATCTGCAGCTCCTAACAGGGCTATAAGAGTAGGTAATGTTATGGAAAATAATGACGAGACTGGATACACTTATAAGTTCTATGGCGAGTCAGTAAACACCTGGGTGGCAGCAGACTTAGCTTTAGTAACTGTTGATGGGACTGAGGCTGTTTTTAATATAGACGAAGGAGACTCTTACTTTAGGGTTCGAAACATATTTACAGGAGCTAGCCCATCTTATGGTGATGAAAAAAAGAATCAGCTATTAGCAACTACTCAAAATCAATTAGTAGATTTTATAGAGGACTTTAGGGTTAGTGATTTTTATCCTTCAAACTATACGTCTATCGGAAGATTGTTTCCTTACCTGCCAGACGCTAGAAGATTAAAAAGATATGGCTCAGTTACCTATTCTGATCAGTTTATAACCGGTACTGAGTACCTAGGTTTGTCTTCTTTTAATTTACAGTTAGTAAACTATGAAGACTACGCCTATGAGTATGGATCTATAAGAGGATTAGTCTCTTACTCAGACAGTATGTATATGATACAAGAGAGAAGAGCTGGTGTTGTGTCTGTATCCAGGTCTTTACTACAAACATCTACAGGTAATGACATTATTACAGCCAGTGAAAAAATTTTAGGTCAAGCGTCTTATTACGCGGGAGACTATGGGTGTAACAATAATCCAGAATCAATTGCAAGCTATAGGGGCGATGTGTTCTTTGTTGACAACAGGGCTGGTAAGGTTTTAAGAATACAACCACAAGCAGGGTTGTCTGTAATAAGTGAGCAATTAGTTGATTCATTCTTTACTAGCAGGATGTTCTCTGCTTTGCCTACCGCTATAAATAGAAGGTATATTGGGGGGATAGACAGAGAAAATTACGAGTACATAATAAGCTCACCAGCACTAACTACCTCTACTATCACCATAGATGATGGACTAACAGGATTTTCTTCTACTGCCAAAGTTAAAACAGACGATGCTCCAGTTGGTTTTGTAGATAGTGAAGTAGTATATGACGATGCACTAACCTATGACTGGGATACTGACCCACATTCATTTAACCTAGATCAAGAAAAGTATAATGAGTCTGGATCAGGTCTTTTAATAGCAGACACTCAAACAAGTAATCCAATAATAGGAATAGCAGAAAGCTTCTCTCCTAACAATCAACTTACTCAGCTCTCATCAATACAAGTAACCCTTACTACGCAAGCTACTCAAGCTTTTGGACAAGGGACATTGAGTCAGCTCACTCAAGAGTTAACATTAACGAATGATGACACAACATTAACCCTTACAGACCCTGTATCTACTCTTGCTACGTTTACGATTGCTTATGATCTTAAAAAACCACAATGGAATTCTAGGTATTCATACCTTGCGGAAGATATTGTATCCTTATCCAATAAACTTTACACGTTTAAAGCAGGGGGTTTATATGAACATAATCCAACTGTCCCAAGAAATACATTTTATGGGGTTTCTTCCCCTAGTATTATTGAAGCTGTTGCAAACTACAACGCTTCTATGGTTAAGGTTTACGAAGCAATAAGTGTGGAAGGTGATAGCGGTTCCTGGTCTTGCACATTAAAAAATACTGAACAAACATCAACTATAGCGTCATCTATTTTTCAGGAGAGAGAAGGGTTTTATTACGCACCCATACACCAAGACTCTACTCTTGCAACAACCGCTATATCTACAACATCCACCGCTAGCATAACATCAGTAAGTGGAACGTCAGAAATATTTGGACTTGGAGTTGTAGCAACAACTAGTACAGCAGATGTTACTAAGATCACCTTTAAGAACGCCATTAATAATATGGGATTTCCTGTAGGTACAGTAGGTCAAGGAGGTTCTATTAGTGGCACGGCTTTGTATAAGATAAGCGGTAACGCCTTAGATCCTTTGGGTCTTTCAGCGGTGAGTGTTTCCGGAGAAAAAATATTGGAATGTAATGTAGATGTCACAGCTAAGGTATCTGCGAACGATGAAATAGTTTTGATATCATCGTCACCTATTGAGGGTGATCCAATGAGGGATTATTATATTAAGGCCACCTTAAGCTCTAACGTAACAACCCCTATAGAAGTGTACGCTATAAATTTAATATTCGCTGAGTCTAATCTAGCTAATAATCTCGGTTAATAATTAGTAATTTTGTATTATGAAAAAGAAAGTAAAAAAATATTATGTAGGAGGTGCTATAAATATGGCAGCAGGTATTGGTCAAGGCATTGTAGGTATAAGTCAATATAGAAAAGGCGGTAGAGAATTAGCCCAGGCGGATTCTTTAAAGGCTGGAATGATAAGGTCTGAAGCAGCGAGACGAAGAATGGCTCAACAGAATACTGAGGCTATGGCGGGTATGCAGGCAATCAATAGGAATATGGCTACAGCCACAGAGGCATTAGGTAGGCGTGGTAATCGCGCGCTTATAGGTGGTGCTGCATCTTTACAGAAAGCATCAGATAAGGCCACTGCAGATTATCTTTCAAATTATGGTACTGCTTCCGCTGCTCAAAGTAAAGCTTTAGAGCGCGCAGATTTTGGTGAGTCTTACGCAAGGGTGTCAGAGGATAGAAATTTAGCTAGACAAAAAAGAGAGGCAGGGTTCAAAAATATTGTAGGCGGTGCAGGTAAGTTTGTTGGTGGAGCTGTTGATGCTTTCGCAACCACGAAAGACAAAGAGAATGTTAAGGGTCTTAGTGATCTTCAAATTAAAATAGAGAAGCAAAAGAAAGACCTTGCAGAAGGAGTAAATAATATTAAGTCTAGTGAAGAAGGAGGAAAGATATCTAAAAAAATAAAGAAAACTCCTGGTAAATTTTCTCATAAAGAAAATCCTATTGACATAGTACAAAAAGGAGACAAGATTGGAGAGATGACAGGTGGTGAGTATGTATTTAATCCTGACCAGGCTAAAAAACTACAGTCTTTATCTAAGAAAGGTAGCTCACCATTGCATAAGTTTGTAAACAAGATGCTTAACAAATCACAATTTAAATAATGGCAGATCCAAACCCATTCGTAATAGAGTTAGAAGACTTCGGACAGCGATATGAAAAAGCTAAGGCTAGAAAATTAGCCAGAGACCAGGAGTCTATGGATTTCTATAAAGATTTCCAACAAATTAATGGACCCTTTAGTGAAGGAACTAAAGGACAGATGCAAGAACTATGGGGGGAGATAGAGAACCAGTTTACCTTAGGCAATGCCTCGCCAAAAGGAAGGGCTAAAATAAAAACTCTTTACAATCAGTACTCATCTTTAGCCGCGGATGCATTGAACTTAAATCAAAAATTATTACTAGATTTAAAATCTATTGAGGATACTCCTGCTTCATACAGAAACCCTTTCGATCTTAAAACAAAACTTAAAGAAGCACAAAAAGAGAAATTCAATATATTTGATTTAGATAATGTTATAAAAGGAATTCCTTCCGCTGCTCAAAATAGATTGTACACTATAGAGGGGGAGTCTATAGAGGATACCGCTAAAAATATATCGGAACAATTTGGTACTAGTTTTCTTTACCCTGGTCCCAACGGAGAGAAGATTAGTATTGGAGGTCTTAAGGAAAAAATTCAAGAGAGGTTTCTTAACGAAGAGGTAAACCCAGACACATTAAGAAAAATTTTAGCAACATATCTAAAGATAGCAAACACTGATGGTACCATCAAGAACGTACAAGAATTACAGAATGCTTATAGTGATGTTATTAATCTTAATGAGGACGGAAAGAAACATATTAAATTGATTTCTGAAATGCTTGCCAACGGAGTAGATAGAAGGCTTGACACTATCAATCCTAACATTAAAGATTCTGAAAAAGATACATCATTTAAGGGCTATGGCATTGGTCCATTCTCTGCTCAAGATTTTTACTTTTCTGAGAATATACCAGAAGGTTTTGATGAAAGTTCGGAAGATGATATTTATAAACGAGGAGAACCTGTGGTGTATGAAAATGTTTTATCATTGCCCGATATTAAACTTTCGGATCCTTATGCAGGTTCAGACGAGCAGGGTAAGGACGATAAGATAATAGTTAAAGGGATTACGTTTGATGAAGATGGCAACAAGCTTTACTTAGTAGAGAGCGATGTTTATGGGGTCCCTTATAAAGCTAAAAAATTAGGGTTGCCCACCAAAACCAGAACACGAACAGTATTCCTTTCTGAAGACCAGGTTAGGGGTGTGGTTGGTGCGCTTGATGGTTTGACCGATAAAGAAAAAAAATACTTTAACAGTCAATTAAAAATAGTAGAGAAAAAACAAAAGGATTATTATGAATCTATAAAGAATGAATTGGATGATAATTTTATTAATCCTCCTGATATGAAAGAAGGTGGGGTTATTAAACAAGGACCCATCTCTCGTGCATTTAATGCGGTAAAGAAAATTATAACTAGATCTTAGTATGGCTGAAGTTGATGAAGTTATAGAGGAACAAGAAGAGATTGTACCGGCAGTTGAGACTGAAGAGTTGCCTGAAGTTACTGATGAAATTACTGAAGAGGTCCCTGAAGAAGCAACTATGGAGGTAACTGAAGAGGTAACTGAAGAGGTCCCTGAAGAAGTTACTGAGGTTACTCCTATAGCATCAGAAGATATTCAAGACGTTGAAGAACTTGAAGAGATAGAAGAGGATATAGTTCCCATTGAACCCTGGGTTTTTGAGACTATAGATAAATTTAAAGCTAAGGGCTATCCCAATAAAATGATTTATCAAGCTCTAGAAAGGAGTCCTGGTTGGTCGACTTATACTCAAGAAGAAAAAGAAGAATTAAGAATGCGTGTTTTCCCAGATCTTGTTGTTCCTGGAGGGAATTTAAAGGAAGTTGAAGCAACAGCGGGCGGTGATCCCTTGAATAAACTTTTTATTAACGATAGAGAAAACCCAAACGCTGTTTCTCGTTTTTTTAATACAACTATTTCTAGAGCTGCACTAGCTAGGATCATAGATAAAGGACCAGAAAATCTTACCCCAGAAGAAATAAAAAACATATCATACTATCAAAGAATATTAAGACGTAATGCTCCAGACCCTGATGATAAGCCAACAACAGCCATAGGTAAAGCGGTTGACTTTACTGTTGACCTTCTTAAGGTTATACCTGAGTCTGCTATCTCTATGCTTTTAACAGCTCCTGTAGCAGGAAAGGAGATGATAATAGGGGGAACAGCAGGTACTGCAATTCCTATTCCTGGTGTTGGTACAGTGGCTGGAGTAACAGCGGGTTTCACTTCAGCTACATCTTATGCCTTAGAATATTCCAGTGCTTTGCTTGAGGCTTTAGAGAATAAAGGAATAGATACTAGTAATGCTGTAGCATTAGAAAATGCTTTCAATGACAAAGAAATAATGAATTATGCTAGAGGCTATGCAAAATCTAAGGGTGTTCCTGTTGCAATATTTGATGGTTTATCTGGTGGTCTTGGAGGTAGTATAGCCAGAACAGTTGCAAACAGAGGTGTTAAAAAAGCTTTACAGCAAGCTACGTTATCAAAAGGTAGAAGGCTTACAATTAGAGAGAGAAGAATTATCACAAAGAGATTTAAAAAAACAGGACAGGGGGTTGTTGCTCAAGAGGGAGCTGATACAATATTTGGTGGTACTGGGTACGTGGCTGGCCAGCAGAACGTAGGTGAAGATATTGATCCAAAATCTCTTGTATTTGAGATGGCAGCTGGCCCAGTTGCTGGAGGATTTGGAGCAGGGGTTCAAGCAATAAAAGGACAGCCATTAACCAGGGAGCAAAGTGTTTATAACAATATTCAAAATCGAATAAAAGAAGAGACTAACATTACTGAGACAGAGGCAAAAAAAATGTCTGATAATTTATTCGACACATCACAAGATGTCACTTCATTAATAGAGGATGATAAAAGAATACTAGATATAAAAGAAAAAATTAATCAACACACATTAGATTTAGAGACCAAGGGATTAAACAAAAGGCAAAGGAGAGTAATAGAGAAAGCAAGGTCTGATGCTGAGGATAGATTAGACTTTCTACGAGACAGAGTGCAGGATGCTTTCGTAGGGATGAGCAATAAGGACCAGGTTAATTTAAGGGATTCTTTTGAGGACTTAAAAACTCTTAGAACCCTAGAGAGTAACCCAACAAATGAGGCCCTTATAAAAGAAAAAAGACAAGAGGTACTACGGTTACTGAAGAAGGGTATTGAAGGTCTTCAAAGTGATGTGGTAGACAGTGGTGCTGTTGATGTAGTTGGTGAGGTTTCCTTAGGGGCAACAGAACCGCTTCGATCATCACGTAGAGAAAAGATAAATCTAGGAACTGATGTTGAGTCAAGAGATATAATTAACAACGGAAAGAAGATAGGCTATAGACTTCATAAGGTTGTTGGAGAGAATGGAGATGTAAAGTTTATTATTGGTGATCGTAATGGCAACATAGAGGACATAAATATAACAGGAACCTCTAGCGTTGAGGCACTAGATAATCTTACAGATTTTTTAGAAGGACGTAGAGTAGATAAAAAACAAGAACCAGGGACTGTTGATACAGATACCGTTGAAGAGGTTGTTGTAGAAGATAAAAACAAAATATATCATACAACAACTCTAATAAAACCTTTAGATGAAGGAGTGCTAAAAAAGTCCACTTCCAAATCGGATGAAATAACTATGGATGATGGCAAAAAAAGTACAGCATCTGATGAAGTTTACTTTACAGAATCACCTGATTGGGATGGTAAATTTTCTGGTAATTATAGATTGGTTTTTGATAGAAATAAAGTGTCTGAAAAATTAGAAAAAGGCACAAGATATAAAGATGAAAAAGAATTAGTTTCAAAAGAGGATGTTCCTTTAAGTAAAGATAACGGATTAATATCTATTGAATTCCTCGTTACTAGCTCATTCGATTATGTTAGTGTATCTGGTATGTTACAAGATGATCCTAGATGGATAGATGCAGACGGTAGTGATGCGATTGAGTTAGAACTTGCTAAAGAATTGCTTACAGATCAATACAAAAATACTATTGAGACAAGAAAAACAGAAGCACAACAGCAGGCTAACAAGTATGGAGTTCCAGTTATATTAAAGGCTGACCCAGTGACAGAGATAGCAGACGTAACAATAAGTCCAGAAGAAACTGTAGTGGAAGAGAAAGCTCCACCGGTTATAGAAGACACAGCAGGATCACTCACTAACGATTTACTCGAACAAAACTTCTGGCTATTTAAACCTAGTAGGAATAAAATGACAGCCTGGATAAAAGAACAATCTAATGATTTTGTTAGGTTATTCCAGGATAGATATGAAGGTTTAATAAGAGGAGAAGAAGGGGCAAGGAAGGCCAGAGGGGGCACCCTGGATGACAGTCAAAGTATATCTGGAGAGCTGTCTACTATAGATGGTAGGGTAAACAATGAGGTAGAAAAATATTATGAAGGAAGTGTATTTGATGTGCTAGACACCCTGTACAAATCCAACAACTTAAAGAAAAGAAGGTTCGGGAAGATAAGAGATAAGATAGATGGGGGTGAAAGTAAGCAGGCTAAACTCATTAAAGGTTTTGATAATGTTCTTTATGCCCTTCACGCACAGGAAAGGAATGCTTTTTTGTTTAAAGATAAAGGAGTACAAGGGTTATCAGGAATGACTGACGAGAAAGCAAGAGAGATACTTTTAGAGGCTGGAGTTCCTGAGGGAAAGCTAGACAACCCTAGTGTAAATGATTTAGATTCAAGATATAGAGGAGCCGCCAAGCAGTATCAAATAATGAACAGCAAGCTTAGAGACCTACTGGTAGATACAGGTCTTATGAGCGAAAAAACTAAACTTGAACTAGAGAAAAGGTATAAAAACTACGCACCGCTTTCTGGATTTGATGAGTTTAATGAAGCTATTTCTAGCCCTGGTACATCTACAGGAAGCCAGGGTCTTCAGGCTAAACCCTTTAGGACAGCTGAAGGAAGAGAGTCAGCCGCAACAGACCTTCTTACACAAAGCATTTCCAACAATGTCAATGCTATTATAGCCGGAAGAAAGAATCAAAGTCTTGAGGCTCTGTATAATTTAGTGGAAAAGAATCCTAATCCTCAGCTGTGGGAATCATCTAGTCCCGACATCAATACCCCAGAGGGTATAGAAATAACTAATGATTTAATAAGAAAATCACAACGTCCTGAATCTGCTGTAGTTAATATAAAAGTCAATGGCAAAAATAAATTTGTAACGTTCGCAGACGCAAGAATTGCAAAGAATGTAAAAGAAGGTGGGTCTTCTATGAATGGTATTCTAAAAGCTATGACTAAGTTCAATAGAATTATGAGTAGTTTTGTTACTACCTATAGTGGGGACTTTGTTCTTAGGAATTTTGTAAGGGATGCTCAGTCAGCTGTGTTCTCTTTGTTTCAAGAGCAGGAGGATGGTAGACTAAAGGGGAAAGAAATTGTTGGTAAAGTAATAGGCAATACTCTTCCTTCGGTTGCTCAAATATTTAAGATAGAGAGTGGTATATCAAAAGGATCTGTATCCCCTGAAGTCGTACAGCTATATAAAGACTACAAGGCGGATGGCGGAACTAATGAATGGATGTATCAACAGAGTTTTGAAGCAGTTAAGAAAGACATAGAAGCGATGCGAGATGCTACATCTAGCACAGCACTTGGTGAATCTAGAGGACTAAAGGCTGCTACTGACTTTATAAAAAAGATAAACACATCTGTAGAGAATGGCGTAAGGTTTGCTGCCTATAAGAAAGCAAGAGAGGCTGGAGTTAATAGAAAACTTTCAGCTCAAACAGCTAAAGAACTTACGATAAACTTTAACAGAAGAGGTGAAGCCTCTCAGACAGCGAACGCTCTTTATTTATTTTTCAATGCGTCAGTACAGGGTAGTGCTCGCGTACTAAAGTCCCTTAGACCTAAATACAAAGAGGTTGAGGGCAAGAAAGTTTTAGTTTCTTCTAAGGCGCAGAAGCTCGCGGGTATATACACTGGTCTCGGTGCGATGATGTCTTATTTTGCTGAGGGTCAAAGCCTTGAAGATGATGATGGAGAATCTTATTATTCTAAGATACCGCAGTATGTTAGAAATACTCATATGATTATTATGAAGCCCAATGGAAAGGACTACATAAAGATACCTATGCCCTATGGTTTTAATTCATTCTATGTATTAGGGAACTCTTTAGCTAATGCTCAACAAGGAGTGTCAAAGAAAGAGGATGTTTTCGGTAATGTAATAGAGTCAGTTGCAGATTCTTTTTCTCCGATAGGTACACCTGGAGATACTGAAGGTGTTGCTGAGTATTTAGTTAAATACCTAGTTCCTTTAATAGGTAAAGCACCCCTAGAGTTAGCACTTAATAAATCATTCACCGGAGGAGAAATATATAAAGAAGAATATAAAGGGGTTAAAGGATCTACTCCTGAGTCTAATCTAGGTAAGGGTAAGTATGAGTTAATGGAGGCAATGACTAAGTATCTAAACGAAAAGACAGGAGGGTCTGAATACCGAAGTGGGGGAATAGATGTTAATCCAGACGCAGCTTCACACTTAATAAGGACATTAAGTGGAGAGGTTGTACCACAGTTTGATAGAGTGTATGATGTAGTAACTGGAATAATAAACGAAGAAGATATACCGCATAATCGTATTCCTCTTTTAAGAGTGTTCAGTGCAGAATCTCCAGGATATCCTAACTATGATAAGTATAACGAGAGAAAAGATTTTCTGTACCAATTAGAGAAGGAAGTCAAGTCCAAAACAGATTCAGATTTTGTAAAAGGAAAAGAGGATAAAATAAGTACTGCTTATAATAAAACAGAAGGCATCGACGCTGAGGTAAAAGCTATGCGAGAAGATTTTTATAACTCTTATGATGAAATAAAAGATGCTCAGTCTGAATTAAAGAAAGCAAAGGAAGAGAAGAACAAAAGAAAAATAAAAATATTGAAAAAGAACATTGAAGACCTTACCGTAATTTCAGAAGATCTTAATACAAGAATTAAAATAAAGTTAAAGCAATTTAATAAGATGTATGAGGAGTACAAAATAGATAAGTTCAAAAAAAATTGAATCCTTTATCAGCCTAAGTTCACTGGCCTTCTATTGTTTAAAATAAACGAACTTTGTTTTATGAAAAAATTCCTAGAGATCTTCAAAGATAGCAACGATTGGAATGAGAAAACCATTATTGGATTCCTTTCTTTTGCTGTAATGTTATTCGTTATTATGGCTGATGTAATTACAGGATGGGTTGGTAAAGACCTGGTAGTTAATGAGTTCATCTACAATTCTTTCTTGTTAGTTACGCTCGGATCATTCGGGATATCAGGACTTGAAAAATTCGCAGGAAAGAAATGAGCAAGAGATCACCCATAGATAGACTTGATTCTTTTGGCGAGGATACAGTGCTTGGTCTTAGTGTCAAGACTTTAATTGCTGTAGGTATGACTATAGCTGTAGCTGTTTCTGGTTACGGAATGTTAAAGCGAGACATAGAGATTGCTAAGGAACTTCCCGAACCACCAGTAACTGCTGATGAATTTAGATTACAGACAGAGATAATTGATAACGCAATCTTAGAAACTAAAGAAGACATATCAGAAATAAAACAGCAAATGAATCGTATGGAATCAAGATTGTTTGAAAACTCTAGACGATGAAATGTTCTATATTAAGTGTGATACTTTTTATAACTTTGTTATTAATAGGTTTAACAACAGGCTGTAGTACACAATGGCATCTAAAGAGAGCGATCAAGAAAGACCCCACGATTCTAGTTCAGGATACCGTGATTGTAAAGGACACGGTTGTGACAGACCCGACTGTTGTATTGGATACGGTCACCATCTCAAAGGTAGATACAATAGAGATCGTAAAGAACAACTTCCGAGTAAAGATTATGCGGAGCTACGACACACTAATAATAGATGGAGGCTGTGACGCTGACACTATAGTGAGAACTGTTAGTGTTCCCTTTGAAAAGATAGTGTACCAGGAGAGAGATAAATGGTACCACAAGCTTTACTTTGGTTCGTTCCTTCTGTTAATACTTATGTTCTTCTTAGGTCTGTTTAAGAGGCTGTTTAAACACAGCTAAGATCCACAAGCTTCACAGTCATCGGGGTTGTCAATGTTACAAGTAGGTTGGTCTTTATCTGTAAGGTCTTCTAACCACGAATCAAAGGAATTTTTAGCCATTTTAGGGATAATAAAAAAGTAAAACCCCTACGCTTTGTAGAGGTGAACACGAAAGTACTACACATATTTTAACCGTAGATGAGTGTGAATTTACTTGAAGTGATGGGTGATTTCAACCCCATCTTTAGTGCTATAATAACCTACCTGTTTGGTTATCATATAGGTACTGTCAAAGTCAGTGCTCTTGGGCAGACCTCGACCGCTCCATTCCGGTTCTTGTAGGTCTCTTAATCTGAAGGACCAAACGCCTAAAGGGGTAGAATTTATATACACAGGATCGGTCCCAAACTTTTTACTGCGCAGGATTAAGGCATCGTATTTCTTTTTCTCTATGATTAGATCATCATAGTGTGAACGTCTGCACTTGAGCTCTATATCTAGATTATGTTCTTCAGAATAACAATCGTATCGTGAGAAGTTATCCCCTGATTCTTTAAGATCTTTAATTAACTTATCTTTAATAGCGTTGAATAAATCTAATTCCTTTTGAAACATCATAAGCCTTTGAGTCTAATCTTATTAAGCTTACTTAAGTTATAATTTTTCTTACAGAATCTGTGTAGGTTCTCGCCTAATTCTTGAGCCCTCTCTAGGGTCATCTCATCAATAGCTTTACGCCAATCTCCTGGTGTACTACATAATATACCTGTCTTGTTATGTTTTATAACCTGCTTATACGGTGATACATTAGAAGCAATGATAGCGGTCTTAGTATATCCGGCTTCAATTACTTTTAATTCAGACTTACAACGGTTAAACTTATTGTTTAACAGAGGGGAGATAGATACGTCAAACTCTTTGTATAAGGATCCATACTGATGTATATCTTTAGGCATTAATTTATGCTTAGCTTTTAGTACATCCATATAGTTCATAAGCCCCATACAGTAAGACTCCGTACCCTCAAGAGTGACACCGCCCATAGCTTTCATATCTTCTTGGTGTCCGTTAGCTCCAACATAACCAAACCTTACTACATCTGTGGGCTTTTTTTCAATGTCTTTCCATTGCTCTTCTTTCTCGTGAAGGGTGTTAGGAATTAATCTGTATTTAATATTAGGATTAATATCTTTCATCCTGTTTATTAAGTACTCAGAAGGGCACCATATCTCATCAGCAATGCCAATTGTTTTCTTGATCTCTGGGCCTGATACTTTTTCGTAGTGCTTGTGTGCTGGATTATCTTTAGGTAACTTCCAGAAGTCATCGTTGTCTAGTATTAACTTGACATCATTGTCAACTAAGAATTTTTTAAAAGCTTTATGATTGGACACAGTACATCTTCTAGATGTAACTATATTCTTAACCTTAGACATATCAAATTCTTTTAACTCATTGTAGCTTTGAAAGAAATGAATGTCAATATTTTCTTCTGCTTGAAGCCTAAGGAAAGGTGTCATTAGACGGTGATAATTAATCCCGTTTAATCCATCAAGGAAGATCAGCGTCATCATAGTATTCTAGCAGAGCTGCTCTGATCATATCAAATTCCAGCTCAATATCTTTTTTATATTTTCTTATAGTGTTGTGTAGTCTGTCGCTGTCAACCCTTGGGTGTCCGCTAGGAGTATGTAAACTCTCATACAAATCGGTAGCGGAATTATGCATTCGATTAGTAGTTAAGAAATATATATTACTCAGTTGTTTTAAATCCATATACTTTTATTTTCACGCTGAAGGTATTCTTCTCTAAGTTCTCGTTGAACGATGTCGATTGTGAAATAAAGTATTTTGGACTGTCATCCTTAACATAACCATATTTACGTAAATAATCCGCAAGAAATTTGCTACAACAAATAGCATTGTCAACATCAAAACGACAATTAAAAGTAACATCAAGTGCAAATTTTTCCATATAGAATTTATCGAAAGACTCCAGGGCTTGCTCAATGTGTCCCCAATATTCTTCCTTGTATTTTTTGCGAACCATAAAATGCCGCCCCGAATAGAACGCATTGAGGCTAGGGGGTTTAGGTAATGTAAATTCAATTTCTTCATACTCGCTTTCCACGTATCTAAGATAGGTCAAACTTCCCTGAATCTAATGACAATGGTTTAAAAGATTTCTCCCCCATAGGGAAACATCTAAAGCCTGTACGTGAGGCGTTCATCTCAAACAAGATGGGCTGATCAAGACTAGTGGGGGTTCCCCCTGTCTCTTGACTACGAACCTTCCTTACGTGTACCTCCATCCTGTTTCTTATATCAAACTCAGGCGCAGAAATTTTTCTATGGAACGTAAGGAAACAATCGCTACGGTTAACCATCTTACCTCCACCTTCAGTGTCCTCTGCGTATGGTGCTGTTTGTAGTCCGTCCATACCCTTTCGTCTTGCCGCCTCTGTAATGGCGTGAGTATTTAACCACACCGCTATGTTGTTCGCGTTACTAAATGTTAACAGCTCTGACGCTGCCTCATAGTGATACTCGTGTGATGATAGTCCGTTACCATTACTCATTGTTATCTTCAATGAATTGTATGGATCAATTAGAAACCCATCAAACTTATTCTGTTTCAATAGCTTCTCAGCAAAAACAATTAGGTCTGTATAACTATATACCTCAGCGTTACTTATCACAGTGAAGTGATCGTTAACCCACTTGTAAGCTGAGACTCTTTCTTCGTAATGCATTTGGCTTATAGGTATGTCCACTAAGAATTCCATTAGCTTCATCTTAACCGCAGCTGTCTTATTCTCTGATGAATATATTATCCACTTCCAACCGTGTCGTACAGCTGACGTAACAATAAGGTACATAGCCATAGTGGTTTTACCCACGTTACTATGCCCGTTAATAATAGTGAACTCCTTTTTAAATAAGAAGTTTTTATCTAGCGGTGTACCTGTAGACAAACCCTTGGCTATGTCTCCATTAGCAAAGCTGTTGATCCATTCCATATCCTGATTGTCAGAAGATATGAAGGACATATCCCCGTCATTAACAAGCATCTCTCTTCGAATCCTTTTCTCATCCTCGATCAATTCTTTTATAGGTGTTCTTTTACCTATAGCTATACCATCAGAGATTGTTTTCTTAGCCTGATCAATGTCATCTATTGAATCAATCTTATTTATTTCTCTTAGAAGTATACGCTCTACCTCATCGTGTTCTAATCTACCTACCGCTATGTATCCACCACACAATATGCTAGCCCTTAACAACATACTGTGCTTCTCTCCATCTCCAGCTTTGCGTATCATCTTTGAGGCTATGCTTAGCTTCTCATAATCTGTATAGGTACCTGTGTGTGTCGCGGTTTGATTGTCTGAAGCTTCAGATAGCATACCACCAAAGGACTTGCTGTCATCATTAGAGATGAGCTCCGGATCAAAACTTTCAAAGCAAGCGCGTGATTCATTAATGCCTGAAGGGTCTACCTCTAGACCGTATGTCTTTTCAAAGTAAGTTTGCAGTGCCCTAAAATGATCTCTATGTCTTTCGGGATTACTAATCTTAACTAATACTTTTAACCCGTCACCGGACGGGGATATCCAGCAGGCCCTAACGTAATCATCGGTAGATAACAGTGCCTTAGATGCGTCAGTATCTATGTGATCAAAGTCTAAAACAATAAGCCCACTATGTGATGTGATATCATCATCCTTCCTTCCTCTAAAGACACCGGAGAACAAAGCTATAGGTAATGATATTTTCTTTTCCTTACTGCCTGACCTTATATCTTTTATTATCTCTTGTGAGTTACCGTTACTTATTCTTTCTAAGCATTGATCTAGTAAAACATAATGAGGGCTGTCAGTTTTCTTGACACTAGAGAACATTGTAATCTTCTCCATCTTAAATCTTTTCAATCTTAATTAATTCTCTGTCTACAAATATTTCCCTGATAGACATAGTATTTATTGCGTGATTAAATGAGGAAGCAACGCACTCAAAAACCATTTCACCTGGTGTTTGTTTAATTATTCTAACGTAACCTTTTAAGTTGCCTGGAAGAAGTATACTACGCTTGTCTTCGTCATCTGTTTTATAGGTAAAAATATAGTGGTAGTTTGTTATACTAACTCTTTCATTAAGTATATCATCTACCTCTTTGTACCTCTCCGCATACTCTATGTCTATGAAGTTTCCTTTTTTATTCTTTACTAAGCTTGACTTGTGTTTTAATATGTGATGTATGACAGTAGAGTGGTCTTGGTTTATGTGCCTACCTATCTCTGAAAAGGTTAAGCCAGTGTTCTCCCTTAGTATAGCGCAGAACATTCTCTTAGCTCTTACTACCTCAGCGGTCCTGCCTTTTGTTTGCATCCTTATAACCCCTACCCCACACACTGCAGAGACCTGTTCAAATACTGTCTCAACATTTAATTTAAAATTCGTTATCATAATCTTTTACTTTATACCAAGAAGACTCGGATATTTTTTTAACATTAAAAATTTTTATAGCCCTTACATTAACAGCCGTCTTAGGTATGGCCGCTATCTTTCTTATGTACTGGATTGTTTCATTATGCTTATTGATATGTATCAAGGTCTTAGCCCTGGTTAAAACCCTAATAGGCTTAAGCTCTGACCCCTTAGTGTGGTTCAAGAAGTTCTTACCTCGTTTGGTTTGCCAAAATATTTTTACCTTATACTCTAGTATGTCTTGGCCCTTATCAATAGACATTTAAATACAATATATAATTGTAATAGTTTTCAAGTGATGCCTTGTCACCGCTTAGGATTGTTAACCCTCTTCGGTTTAAGTTCCACTCCTTATTCTTTTTGTTGTATACAATAGTATACTTACTGTGAAGACCTTTCATTTTTATCATTGTACTTTCTCCACATCTTAGCAGCTAATGCCTTGCGCTGTGGTTTAAATTTGATTTTATTCCTAAGTATAGCCATAGCTATCCTTAAGAATCTATTCATCTCTGATTCTTTATTATCCATAATAAAATGGGGGAGCTGTTACCCTCCCCCTATTATATTAAAACGGCAATGCCGTTTCAGCAGGCGTGTTGTCCTCTGTCTTCTTGTAAGTGTTAACAGCCCTAGGGTTGAACACAGATAAGAATCCAGCACCATCAGTCTTTACAACAAGATCGATGTTCACATTGCCTCCATTAGTAGCATACTTCTTAAGCTCATCCAACTGATCCAGCTTAAAAGATAATGGGAATTTCACTACACCGCTATCGTATTTACGCATCTCGCCAACGTAGCCTATGTAGACTTCCTTCTTTTCTTCACTCATAATTATTAAATTTCCCCTTGTAAATAAAATTTATTAGACGCTTTGTCTTGATCAAAGTATTCAACAATAGTTTTAACACCCTTCTTGAACTTTGATTCACCGAACCCAAGAGTTTTGTCCGATGCTTTATATACCGCAGGTAAATACGGATATGTTTTTTCTTGTACTACCCAATAGAAGTCAGGGATATCAAAGACTTTAGTGTACAAGTATGCTTGTATATCGTAAGAATATGAGTACAGTGCATCCCTTGGGAAACCATTAGCACTTCGACTGCTCTTGCTGTCTGATATATGCCCATCACCTAAGCAATCTAAGAAACCTCGAACGACTAGTCCGGTGTACTCATCTGATATATCAATCTCTTCCTTGAACTCTACCTGGTACTTACCCTTTAGGAAGGTGTCCCTTATACCGCAGTCATCCAATCGTGAGATCATATCTATAGCCTGCTGGTAATCTTCAGCGTTGACCAATGCTTTATCTCCAGCGTCAGTGTCTTGCTCAGCCTTCCAGTCCTTGTATACACGTGTAGCTCTTGGGTTTTTACCACCAATCTCCAGGAGTATCTGCTCTTCATCGATCACGCGGAACCTTTCTTTAAAATCCTGAGGCTCAAACAATAACGTATCGTACATTGACCCAAACTCTAGGGCCACTGAGGTTTTCTTAAGCTGACCCTTCATATACATCTCAAAGAGACGCATATCTTGAAGGGCATACTTAACAGATGAATAAGATAGGTATGATTTACCGGTCTTATCCTCCAGCATTTTAGATATGTCAATAGGCATTACTTAGATGCTGCTTCAAGTTTAGCTACAGCAACAGCGGTTAACTGAACAGCGTACTTAAGCTTAAGGTCATTGAACCGTTTCACTTTCTCTTCAATAGTATTACCGCTTCGTATATGCTTCTGCATATCAGGTAATAACTTCATCACCTCTTCCTTTGATAGTACCTTATCTTTGGTTGAGGTAGGCAATGGCTTAGGTGGTGTTAGCTTACTAGCAACTGACGCAGTGTTGTTGCCGTCATCATCAACGGCCTGAAGGCCAAGCAATGAGGCAAGGGTGTATCTCCTGTAGTATGTGATAGCTGACCCAATCTTCTGAGCATCTAGGTTAGTTGGTAACTCTAGCGATGACTCAACAGAACTACCGTCTAGCCCAGCTATAATAGTTTTAACACTACCATTAACGATAGGCTGAAGAAGTACTAGCTTGTTCTTAATTAACAAGGGGTGCAATTGTTTAATCAGGGAGTTGATATCAAAGTATTTCGACTTGAAGAAAGGATTCTTAGCATCCTTACTTATCACTCCTATCTCAGACTGTAGGTCAAAGATCTTTTTATATATATTATTTTCCATCTGTTTTATTTTAATTTAATTGAGTTCAAATATCTAAATTTATTTTAACATACGCAAGAATTAGCATCATTTATTCTCGCTGTCTTTAGCTATGAGTAGAAGAACCAGGTACCCACACAGGTCATAGAGTGTGTCTTCTGTTTCATCGTTAAGCCCTACGTTTTTAATGCGGGCTAGCTTATCATCTATCCTGGCACACAATGAATCAACAGCCGATCCCTTGGTGAATATAGATAGGGGTTCAAGTGCTGAGTTACCATAAGCTTTTTGCTTTTGTTTGAGTAGGTCGTGTAGTTTTTGTGTTACAAAACCAATGGGGTTGTCTTTCATTTTACTTAATTTTAATTGATGTTGATGTTAATAGTACCGCTATAACTAATATTACTTTAAGTATCAGTATCAGTATGTATCCTGTGACAAGGATAACCTTCGGTGTTTCTGTTGCCTTATAAGATCTCACTATTCTTTTAAGAAATACCTTTGAACTTATAGTCGAGTTCGCTTATCTCCGGGCAGAACCAGGTGGACCATACACCTGACTTGACAAACATCTTAGCTACCCTGTGTACTGATGCTTCACCCTCACCTAAGTGTGTTATGTTAGGGCAGTCAGGACTTATCTCTACTATCTTATTCTTGTTGTCTATATCTAGCTTGTTGTAGTATATAGTGTATACGCTTTCTTTGTCTGTATTCATATCTGTTTTTGTTATTGGTTTACTCTTCGTACCCTTTCATCTTAACCTTAAGGGTATATTCTTTTAGCTCTTGTAATAGTTTCTTCTCTAGCTCTGACTCTATGAACTCAGATATGTAGTTCCTTATATGGAATAGATTCTTGCTTATAGCACGTCTTAATATCTTTTCGTAATCATCTTGGTTCAGGTTGGTAACTAAAGGATCTATCTTATTTGATATCTTTTCTACATCAGAGATAGACCATAGACCTATAGAGAACTGGAATGGTTTGTCTTTATTCTTTTTCATATATGCGAATGTATAAATAATGTTTATAACTATATGTAATTATTTAAAATAATTCCCCAGTACTCATTCACTACAGTAAGCTTGAACGTCTGTGCCACGTAGTCTAAATGTTTCTGTGTTGTTACTGAGTTCCTGCAGTCTATTAGTAATAGCTCTTTACCTTTTATGATCGCTACTTTTTTCTTGAAGGAGTACACTGTGTTGTTGGTGACCCGGAGGTTTACCTTGTATCTATCTAGTTTCATATCTAAAATTCTTCTATTGGGGTATCGTGATCGCTGCTCCTTGATGAATAGTATGTTACTTCTCCATTAGATATAGCGCAAGCCCTTGACCAGCAATTCTCAGCATTCATACCTTCCCATATACCCTCATCCATTGCTTCAGATATTTTCCTAAGCCTGTTGGCTTCTCCTTTATAGAATTTTATTTCTTCTTCTATATTGTTCCAGGGTTTTTGTTTCATCTTATTATTTCTTTTATGGTTAATACATTACAAGTACCATATTTATTATGGACCTTCTTTAAATATAACTTAGCCCTCTCGAAGTCTTTCTGATTGGTAGCTGAGTGATATAGTTTTATGTGTCTAACTAGTTCTGTTATTTCTGTTCTCATTTTAGTCTCTGTTTTCTGGGTGTGTGTGGAGGTGTCTCTTATATAGGTCATAAAGTAAATTGATTATGACAAAAGTTTTATCCTTAGACCAATGGTCATAGAAGAAATATTTATCCACTAGGTTTGTTTCTATAGCATACTCTGATATAATTTTTTCAGAGTCCTCAGAACTTCTTGACCCGTTGTATCCATCATTGCTCACCCGAATATCAAGCTCCTCAATAATATATTTCAGCATTTCTCTGTCTCTATTTTTCATCTTACTTCTGTTATCATATTAATTGAATCTGCTGATGACGTAACCTTACCTACTCCAAGAGATCCAAGCTGAAACTTTTCTCCAGGTACATAGTCTGCACAGTCATCCATTTGTATCGCTTCGAATATTTTCTTAGCGTCCTCATAAGTACCATCGTATTCTGTTACTTTTTCTAGACGATCAATACCCCACGAATTTATTTCTTTTTCTTTTTCTTTCATTGGAATTTCATCCTTAGCTACAGCTCCATAATAAAAGTTTCTCTTCCACCCAGTAGGGTCATAGTCCCAGCAGATAATGTAAATTTCTTTACCATCATTGGTTAACATTATGGGGTCTGATTTTCTTGCATTAACTAATCTTTGTTTTGTTTTCATATCAATGTAATGTTTAATGTGTCGGCTACTCTCTTTAGTAGCACCATAGTATAGTGACGTTCGTCCCTCCTCATTTGATCTATTGCACCACCGCAGTATAGATAATCAATGGCCTCATTGCATTCTTTGTCTGTGATTAGGCTTTTGTTGTGTGTTACTTTATTCATTTTAATATGTTTTTATATGACATAACCTTGAGTGAATCAGCTAGCTTATCAGCTACGCCCTTGAGTACGTTGTATTCTATGTAAAGCTTATCATATTGTTTATTTAGTTTATTGTTTTCTTCTATCAGATTATACAGCTCATCCTTTGTATCACATAAAGCATCCGACAAAACTTCCAGCTCCTGGTAAACCTCCTGATTAGGTACCGTGGAACAAGAATATTTATTAAAGTAATCTCCTATCATTTGTTCTATTTGTTTTGGTTAGTTTTAAATTAATTTCTAATAACTCCCCAGACTATTGCCTGGAATTCATAACCTCTAATGCCTACCATCTCGGCACACTTCAAGGTTAACTTTTCAATCTGTCTATATCTTAGCGGAGTGAGCCCCGCCTCAATGGTCTTGCCAAAGCAGGCGCGCAGATGCCATACATCTATGGTTACTTTCGTATCGTCTAGTTCGCTTATGTTCTTAACGAATGAGTATGTTTTCGGGGAGGCTTTGTCTATGCCTCTCTTACCCAGGGCAATGTCAAAAGCTTTTTGCTTATTGTTATTGAATGTACACACCTTTATATCTTCGGGCTCTTTTTTATCTCGCACCGCTTTGAGTACTTGCCTCGTATCGTATATGTTTCTTTCCCATTTGTTTCTTGGGCTTAGTGCGCTGAGTACCTGTGCTACTACTAACGGACTATGTTTAAATTCATTTGATAAGTCCAGACAAATTGTGTTAGCTGACTTATACCAGGCAAGGCCATCTTGCATATCTTGTTCAGACCTCCTGGCGTATACATCTAGTAAGTTCTTTTTGATCTTACTTTTTTGGTATTGTGTTATCTGTTTTAGTTTCATATCATTTTCTTATAAGTGTTACCATTGATTTTAGCATTAAGTTTTTTATCTGTTTCTCCCAGTATGTCTCGTTCTCTTTAGACATAGTATTGCCCCACTTATTTATGACCCCGGATATTTGGCTCATAATCCAGCTCTCGTTAAACGTTTCCAGTGGTACCGTTACGGAGGAAAATTTCATCTTTCTTTCCACCCATCCGTGCTGACTATTCTTTACCTGGTATATTTGAATCCTAGCGTGCTCGCCTATGAATACTGCGGTCAAAGATTCTGTTGATGCTCTTAGCGTATCGTCCATTTTATTTTATATTATTGATTTTTATCTTCACGAAGTTTAATATAAGATGCATCCCATAACGGATACATTTCCTTTAGTAAAGACATTACGTGTTCTTTTACTTTGTCGTTTTTCTTTTCTAGTTCCATATTAATAACGCGTACCTTTTGGAACTCGCTTAATAGTTCATCATAGCTTTCACTTTCAGACACTAGTGTATCTATATTATGCTTAAGTAAAATGATTGTTCCGGATAATTCTTTGATCTTATCCTGGAGTACTTTCGTTTCTGTTTCCATATTAATTATATTAATGTTTGATCTCATTATTTCTAAGCACCCAATATATTTCGTCTAGTATTTCATAGCTGTCTCCTTTATGCTCAGTTTCTACAAGGTGCAACATACCCAAAATCTCATTGTGCATTATTTGCTTTTGCTCTTTTCTTGAATATTCTTCGAATTCCATTTTAATATAAATTTGATTTTAGTATTACTTTTTGTTCACGTTTTGGCAGCTCCTCCAGATAAGTCAGGAACTTATCGTATGAGCTTTCACATTTGCGATTGATTGCGCGCCATTCTTTAGACTCGTATTCCTCGCACTCCAGGTGACCGCTTATATGGTCGCGCTGGTCGTTGTATTCATTGTGTTTTATTAGCCAGTTTATCGCCCGCTTAAACGTTACCTGGTGTTTGAG
>TARA_R110000868_G_scaffold42813_2_pt1 | contig 33487 bp, 33 predicted proteins | sample TARA_R110000868 | Tara Oceans TARA_R110000868 (sample SAMEA4397489) | marine metagenome | biome: Polar Biome; feature: [SRF] surface water layer (ENVO:00010504); material: water (ENVO:00002006), including particulate matter (ENVO:01000060) such as... | depth 5 m | reverse complement strand
GGCGCAAAGCATAAGGGTGGGCAAAGCAAAGCAAAACCTATTTGTTTGCTTGCCTTGCTAAATGGCGGCTATACCGCAAGCGCGCCAACATGGGGCACACCATTTGTAAAACTGGTAGTTACCGCACCGCCTAAGTAATACCCACCAAATAAGTAAAGTATTGGCCCGCTGCATTGCAGCGGGCTTTTTGTTGCGTTGCAGCATTTTATATTGCGACGCAGCATTTATGCCGCAAGTGCAATGCCGCAAGTGCAATGCTGCAGCGCAACACAAATGCTGCAAGTGCAATGCCGCAAGTGCAACATAAAATGCTGCGGATGCAATGCTGCAAGTGCAATGCCGCAAGTGCAAAGGGTCCCCCCGCCAATGCTGCGTTGCAGCAGGGTATGCCGCACCGCCGCACCCCCCCTGAGAGCTCTCTTTCTCCCTTCAACTGGCTTTAACTAGGTTTCGTCCATTGATCGTAGTCCATATTCAATTATCTATGAAAAGGTATCAATAGGAGGTTGATTTATTGAACATTGATTGTGATTCATTGTGTTTGAAAATTATTCGATGTACAAAAAATTATCGATGTCGAAAATTTTAGTGATTATGATGGAGTGATTGATTGGAGATTTCCGGTTTACCAGATGATAAGTTGAAGCGTTATGCCCATTTGATGGAGCGAGCTGCGGATATGAGTGTTGCTGCTGCTGGTAAGGAGGATTTCATGACGTATACGAAGGCTGTTTGGCCTGAGTTTATAAATGGACGCCACCATAAGATAATGGCTGAGAAGTTTAACCGTTTGGCTAGTGGTGAGTTAAAGCGATTAATTGTTAATATGCCGCCGCGCCATACGAAGAGTGAGTTTGGAAGTTATTTGTTGCCGAGTTGGTGGATGGGCAGAAACCCCCGAGCTAAGATAATGCAGACTACGCATACTGCGGAGTTGGCATATAGATTTGGACGTAAGGTGCGGAATTTGATGAATTCTGCTGAGTTTACTAAGGTTTTTGAGGATGTTGAGTTGCGAGCGGATAGTCAGGCTGCTGGACGTTGGGAGACGAGTAAGGGTGGTGAGTATTTTGCGGCTGGTGTTGGCGGTGCGGTGACGGGCCGTGGTGCGGATTTGTTGATAATTGATGACCCCCATAGTGAGCAGGATGCGTTGAGTCCTACTGCGATGGAGCATGCTTATGAGTGGTATACGTCTGGCCCCCGCCAGCGTTTACAACCTGGAGGTAGTATTGTCATTATTATGACCCGTTGGGCTGAGAATGATTTAACTGGTAAGTTATTGAAGCAGATGGGCCGTGATCCTTTGGCGGATAAGTGGGAGGTTGTTGAGTTTCCTGCGTTGATGCCGGAGAGTGATGAACCTGTTTGGCCTGAGTTTTGGGCTAAGGAGGATTTGTTAGCTGTTAAGGGTAGTTTGAGTGTAGGTAAGTGGGAGGCCCAGTGGCAGCAGAACCCGACGAGTGAGATGTCGGCGATTATTAAGCGCGAGTGGTGGCGTAAGTGGGAGAGCGAGGATATTCCGCAGTTGGAGTATGTTATGCAGAGTTATGATACGGCGTTTAGTAAAAGTGAGACTGCGGATTATAGTGCTATAACTACATGGGGTGTTTTTAGAGAGTATGATGGAGGCCCTGCGAATATAATTTTGGTGGATGCTAAGCGTGGCAGATGGGATTTCCCTGATTTACGTAGGGTGGCGTTAGATGAGTATAAGTATTGGGAGCCGGATTGTTGTTTGATCGAGGCGAAGGCGAGTGGTATGCCTTTGACGCAGGAATTGCGTAATATTGGTATTCCTGTTACGAATTATAGCCCGAGTAGAGGAAATGATAAGTTCACGCGTGTCAATAGCATTGCGCCGTTGGTAGAAAGCGGTTTAGTATGGGCACCAGAGACCCGATGGTCAGAGGAAGTTATTGAAGAGTGTGCGGCGTTTCCTGCAGGTGAGCATGATGATTATGTTGATACAGTGACCCAAGCGTTGCGCCGTTTTCGTGAAGGCGGGTTTATTATGCACCCAGAGGATTGGGAGCCGGATAGTTTACCCCCAAGACAAAGGATTTATTACTGATGGCCCTTGCACCCCGCCCGAGTAATGTAGACCGAGGATTGTTTAATTCAGAGAACCAGACGTTTAGTTTAGAAGAGGATGATTTGGTTGCGGCTGAATCTGATTTTTTAAATGTTGAGGTTGAGGAGTTAGATGATGGTGGAGCTGAGGTTACGTTTGGTAGTGAAGATGAAGAGTATGGTGTAGAGCCTGAAGATTTTTATGGTAATTTAGCGGATTCAATAGGCCCTGATACTTTGGCTGGCCTTAGTGTTATGATTGATGAGAATGTTGATGAGGATAAGAATACCCGTAAGGATTGGGAGGAGACTTATACTAAGGGCTTGAAGTTGTTGGGTTTGAAGTATGAGGAGCGTAGTGAGCCGTTTCAGGGAGCTACTGGTGTTATCCACCCGATATTGAATGAGGCTGTTACGCAGTTTCAGGCGGGAGCTTATAAGGAGATGATTCCTAGCACTGGCCCTGTGCGAGCTAATATTATGGGTAAGACTAATGCGGATGTAGAGCAACAGGCTCAACGTGTGCAACAGTATATGAATTACCAGTTGATGTATGAGATGGAAGAGTACGAGCCTGAGTTTGATCAGATGTTGTATTTTCTGGGTTTGGCTGGAAGTAGTTTTAAGAAAGTTTATAAAGATGATGTTTTAGGGCGACCTATTGCTAAGTTTGTGCCAGCGGAAGATATTGTTGTGCCGTACAATGCTACTGATTTACGGTCAGCTGAGCGTGTAACGCATGTTATTAAAATGCCTTTCAATGATTTGCGTAAGATGCAGATTGCGGGTGTTTACCGAGATATTGACCTTGAAGGAGCGACGGTTGATTCTACAAGCGATATTGATGAAGCGTATGATAATATTGAGGGTAAACACCCTAGTGAAAAGAGTAATGAGTATACGATTTATGAGTGCCATACTTATTTAGATTTAGATGAGTACCCTGATGTAGATGCAGAAGGCGAAGAAACGGGTATAAAACTCCCGTATATTGTTACTGTTTGTGCTGATACGAGTGATGTGCTTAGCGTTCGCAGGAATTATTTACAAGAGGACCAAGCTAAGCGTAAGATTGCACATTTCGTGCATTATAAGTTTACTCCTGGATTGGGTTTTTATGGATTTGGTTTAATCCATTTGTTGGGTAATTTGTCACGAACGGCTACGGCTAATTTGCGCCAGTTGATCGATGCTGGAACGCTTGCGAATATGCCAGCGGGTTTTAAAGCTCGCGGATTACGCATTGCTGATGAGGGCGCTCCTTTGCAACCCGGAGAATTTAGGGATGTGGATGTTCCAGGAGGCGATTTAAAGGCTTCTTTGATGGCTTTGCCGTATAAAGAGCCTAGTAGTACGTTATTCCAGTTATTGGGATTTGTGATTGATTCTGCCCAACGTTTTGTTGGTATGACAGATATGGGTGTTGGTGATGGAAACCAAGAGGCCCCTGTAGGAACTACTATTGCGTTGTTAGAGCGTGGTGCGCGAGTTCTTAGTGCTGTGCATAAAAGGATGCACGCGAGTTTAAAATCTGAGTTGAAAATGTTGGCGCGATTATTTGCAGAGGATCCCCAACCTTATCCGTACGATGTGGGTGTGGATGCGCAGATTAAAGCCCAAGATTTCGATGGTCGAATAGATATTTTACCTGTTAGTGACCCTAATATATTCAGTATGTCTCAACGAGTGGTATTGGCCCAAGAACAGTTGAAATTGGCTCAGGCTTCTCCAGAGATGCACAATATGCACGAGGCTTACCGCCGAATGTATGAGGCTTTGGGTGTTACGGATATCGACAACATATTGACTCCCCAAGAACAGCCTGCCCCTAAAGACCCTAGTACCGAAAACCAAGAGGCTAGTAAAGCTGCAGCGGGTGAAGGAACATTGACTGCGTTTCCTGATCAAGACCACGATGCCCATATTGCTGTGCATAAGGCGTATATGAAAAGTCAGGTAGCTGTTCAACAGCCTACTGTGTTGATGGTGTTGGAGAAACATATTTATGAACATTTGGGTATGAAGGCGACATTGATTCACGACCAACAAATGCAAGAACAGCAACAGCAACAGCAACAGATTCCGCAGCAGGATCCGATGCAACAGCAGGATCCGATGCAACAACAAGATCCGATGCAACAGCAACCAGAAGTTCCACCTGAAGAGCATGCTAAGATGTTGGCGCAAATCCAAGCTCAACTGTTTACGGAGTATGCAGAACAGCAACCGCCTCCTGAAAAAGAAGACCCATTAGTTGCGATTAAAAATCGTGAGATTGATTTGAAAGAGCAACAAATGAAAATGGACGCTGAAATGGAACAGGCAGAATTCCAACAGGAGCAACAACAAGATTCTCAGCAAAATTTAATCGCTCGTGAGCGGATAGAATCTCAAGAAGATATTGCAGATATGAGAGCTGAAATTGCTCGTGAGCGACAATCAGATCAACGAAGACAAGCCCAACAACAGGCCCAACAGCAAGCTATACAAGCTCAACAAAGAGGAAATCCTAATGATGTACGGTAAAAAAGCTAGTAAAGACAAAAATAAAAAATCTATGGGTAAAAAACCATTGAAAATGAAAAATGGTGGTACTGTGACTGTTGTTAAGGGTCAGGGTTCAGGAGCAGGACGTCCTAAATCAACTTCTTGCAGTTAACTTTTAATGTTTAGGAGAAACTGATGACTAGAGATGAACTTATAAGAGCTTATGCTCAACGATTAATGAAAGGCACAAACGCCTTTCGTGATCGTATGTCAAATCAACCACGGAGCGTTTTGGGTGGTCGAAGACAACAGCAGATGCAACAATTTAACCCTGCTAATTACGGGGACCTTCAACAGCGCCAGCAAGGTCAGCAAATTTCTCCACAAGAGATGCAGCAACTTCAACAACGGATGCAGATGCAACGGAGGCGAATGCAACAGCAACAACAACGACCACAATCTAACTTTGCTAATTATGGGCAACTCGGTCGTCAGCAAGCGCAACAAATTCTCCCCCAAGAAGCGCAACAACTTCGCCAAAGACAGCAACTTATGATGCAACAGCAACGGCAACAGCAGATGCAACAAGGCCCCCGCAGAGGCCCGATCACAGAACCGAGACCACTGCCTCGCCAACTTCCCCAAGACATGAGATACAGAGGTTCACAAAGACCTAATCCGATGAATCCACAAAGACCTCCTCCAATGCAAAGACCTGCCCAAGGACCTCCTCGTCCACGACCTTTTCAATCTCAGGGAGGTCAAAGAAGACCTCAACCTCCCGGACAAATGCGTAGGAGCTAAATATGCAAGAACCCCCTAACTATGATATCATGAACCCTACTAGCATAGATAACCGACTTTATGATTTAGAAGAAGGGTTGCGTGAATTCAGTGGAATGTATGCAGACCAAAATAATCCTCAATCTCCCGGAGCTTATCAAGGCATTGATTTAATGGGTCCACCTATGATGCCTAGTGAGTCTATGGGATATGCTCCCCCTAGTCCCATACAACCTTTTGAGCCTATGGGCGGCGGTATGCCTGATATGGGTAGTACGGCTTATTATGGTGGTGATATGGGCGGTGATATGATGTCACCTTATGCGGGTGCTGCAGATTACGGAATGTCCTCATACGGGAGTGGCGGTATTGGTGGTTTGCCGATTAATGATGGTATCATGTCTATGATGGGGGGTTATTGATTGTTAAATCTTGTTAGCACTTTAATTGGACCTGTTTCTAATTTGTTGGATAAATTTGTAGAAGACAAAGATCAAAAAAATGATTTAGCTCATCAAATTGCAACAATAGCAGAAAAACAAGCTCATGAATCAACGCTGGCTCAGATTGAAGTCAATAAAACAGAAGCTCAACACAGAAGTATTTGGGTTGCGGGTTGGCGTCCTTTTATCGGCTGGGTTTGTGGCATTGCTCTTGCATATCATTTTGTATTTAACCCGATTTTAGTATTTGCGTTAGTTGCCACTGGGTTTCCTGAATCTGTTTGGGATCTTCCTGAGTTTGATATGAGTAACTTGATGACTGTTTTATTGGGTATGCTCGGTTTAGGCGGATTACGAACTTTTGAAAAACATAAAGGAATTGCTAAATAATGGCTCAATTTTTGTTGTCTTCTCGTTCGCTCACGCGTTTAGATGGTGTGGATGAAAAATTAATCTCGGTTGTTCGTTCTGCGATAGAAAAAACTTCTATTGATTTCGGAGTAATTTGTGGGATGCGAACTCAAGCCGAGCAAAAAGCTTTATTCGACAAAGGCGCGAGTAAAACCATGAAATCTAAACATTTAGATGGTCAAGCTGTTGATTTAATGGCTTACATCTCAGGCAGGGGTTCGTGGGAATTAAACCTATACGATGAAATAGCTGATTCTATGAAGTTAGCTGCTATTGAACAAAAGGTGGGTGTTCGGTGGGGGGCTGCGTGGAATGTTCCTGACATACGTCTTTGGGAAGGCACTATGGAAGCTGCAATGAACCATTATATAGATACTCGCCGAAGCCAAGACAGAAGACCTTTCATTGATGGTCCTCATTTCGAGTTGATATAATGAACGACCTTTACATTTATGAGAACATGCTTAAACTCATAAAAGAGCGAAGAGATCAAGTCACTGATACTCTTTGTTTCGGTCCAGTCATTGATTGGACTGGTTTCAAGGAGCTTCGAGGTAAACTTGGAGAACTTGCTATTATGGAACAGGAGCTCAAGGCCCTGCTAGAAAAGGTGAACGATGACTAAACCAACTTTGTTAGTTCCAGACTACATTGCTGATAAAAGAAAACAATCATCTAAAATAAAAGATGCTTATGTAAAACCTGAAGAATCTGTTTTAGATCCTACAAAAATCCCTAAAAAAGCTGTTGATAGATTGCCTCAACCTACAGGTTGGAGAGTTTTAATTTTGCCTTATGCGGGTAAAAAGAAAACTTTGGGCGGATTGCATATACCAGATGAAGCGCGTGAGCGCGAGGCACTGGCTACGGTGGTGGGATACGTGCTTAAATTAGGTCCCCTTGCTTACACAGGTGAAAAATACGGAGACCAAACTCCGTGGTGTAAAGAAGGTGATTGGGTCGTTTTTGGCAGATATGCCGGAAGTCGATTTAAAATAGAAGGTGGCGAAGCTCGCCTTTTAAATGATGATGAGATTTTGGCTCGCATCAGTTCCCCAGACGATATTCTGCATTTTTAACATGGAGGTTTAACCATGCCTGAACTAAATGGTACTGTTGAAGAAAACGTTGAACTAGAAGTAGAGTTAGAAGAAGAAGAAAGCGTTGAACCTTCATCTGATTCTGAAGAGAGTTCTAGCGATCAAGAGATTGAGAATTATAGCGATTCTGTGCAAAAACGCATTAGTAAGCTAACTGCGAAAATGCGAGAAGCTGAGCGTAGAGAGCAAGCTGCTTTGCAGTATGCTCAATCTGTTCAAAAAGAGCTTCAAAATTCTTCTCAAAAAGCTACTTCTTATGAAAACTCTTTCACTAATGAGTTCGAAAACAGAGTTACAGCTCAAGAAACGTTACTTAACGATAAATTGAAATCTGCGATAGATCGCGGAGACGTAGATCTACAAGTAGAAACTCAAAAACAGCTGAGTAGACTAGCTGTAGAGCAAACAACTCTTGAAAGAGCTAAACATCACCGTAAAGCAAGAGAACAACAGGTTCAAGCTCCGCAACAAGCTCCGCAGCAAGCTCCGCAGCAAGCCCCGCAGCAAAAAGTTGCTCCTCCTGAACCAAAAGCGCAATCTTGGGCGGCAAAAAATGATTGGTTTGGCAAAGACGAGCCTATGACTCTCACAGCTTTTTCAATACATAAAAAGTTAGTGGAAGAAGAAGGTTACGACACGCAAAGTAATGATTATTATGAAGAAATAGACAAGCGTATGCGTGATTCTTTCCCACATAAATACGATTCGGAAAAACCGCGTTCTCGTGGTCCTTCTGTAGCCGGAGCTCGTCGCAATTCTAATGGTCGGAAATCAAAAACAGTGCGACTTAGTGATTCTCAGGTTGCAATAGCTCGAAAACTGGGTATTACTAATGAACAATATGCGAAGCAACTTATTCGTATGCAAGAATCGTGAGGAACGACCCTATGTCTAACGTTCGCAGCCCACGCCAATCCCAAACTCGGGAAAAAAACAGCCACCCTAAACCGTGGCGACCTCCGTCTTCACTGGACGCTCCACCCCCTCCAGAAGGATATATCCATCGTTGGATCCGTGAAACTGTCATGGGTTATGATGATAGAAAAAACCTTTCTGCTCGGCTTCGCGAAGGCTTTGAACTTGTTCGCGCTGATGAGTACCCTGAATTTGAAGCCCCAACTGTTCAAGATGGCAAACATGCTGGAACGATTGGTGTCGGAGGTTTGGTACTTGCTAGATTCCCTATTGAAAGTCGTCAACAACGTAATTCTTTTTACAGTCAACAAACTACTGATCAAATGACTGCTGTTGATAACGATCTTATGAGGGAACAACATCCGTCTATGCCTATTAGTAATGATAGGCAATCTCGTGTAACCTTCGGTGGGAAAACTACCGGATAAAAATAAGGATCTGAGCTATGGCTAATATCGATGCCGCTTTCGGACTACGTCCGTCTAAAATGCTCGGTGCAGGTGCAAACACCAACGGTGTTATGAACTTCAAGATCCAAACTAGCGCGATTGCGGGTACTGCCAGTGTTGTATACGAAGGTAGCCCCATAATTCCGTTAGGTAATGGTCTTGTAGATATCGTAGGTGCCGCCGCTGGCGGTACTGTGCCTCTACTGGGTGCGTTTCTAGGTTGTGATTATATTGATTTAAACGGAACTCCCAAGTTCGCGAATAAATGGCCTGGAACTGCCGCTGTGAAAGCAGGAACTGAAGCGACAGCTTTAGTCGCCGCACATCCTGATCAATTGTTTTTGATCAATTGTAACGCTGCTGCTCCACTCGCAATAATTCATGCAAACGCTAATTTTGTAGCGGGTAATGCAGGCAATGCAACGACAGGTAAGTCTACTGCAGAGCTAGCTGTGTCTACTGCAAATACCACTAACACACTGAATCTTCGTATTATTGGGTTTGATGATGCCCCTTCAAACGATGATCCTAGTGTAGCTGGTCGTTTAGCGATTGTCCAAATCAACAACCACTTTTATCGTTACGGTGCTAACGGTACTGGTGCGGGTGTATAAGGGGATAATAAATGGCTATTACTCGCTCCCAGCTCTTAAAAGAACTAGAGCCCGGACTAAACGCCCTGTTTGGTTTGGAATACGATCGGTATGATAACGAGCATTCCGAAATTTTTGAAACTGAATCTTCAGACCGAGCGTTTGAAGAGGAAGTAATGCTTGCTGGATTCGGACAAGCCCCCACAAAGGGTGAAGGCGCAGCGGTCACGTACGACTCTGCAAATGAATCTTTCACTGCCCGTTACTCCCATGAGACGATTGCACTAGCGTTTGCGATTACTGAGGAAGCTGTAGAGGATAACCTTTATGACCGCCTGAGTAGCCGTTACACTCGTGCTTTGGCTCGTTCTATGGCAAATACCAAGCAGGTCAAAGCGGCTTCTATTCTAAACAACGCTTTTGACAGCAACTTTGCAATTGGTGATGGAAAAGAGCTTTGTGCTACAGATCACCCAACTGTAGGGGGTGGCGATTTCCGCAATACTTTGACTGTACAAGCGGATTTGAACGAAACTTCTCTAGAACAGTCGTTGATTGATATCTCGGCGTTTATTGATGAGCGTGGACTTAAAATCGCACTTCAAGGTCGTAAGTTGGTTATTCCACCAGCGTTGCAGTTTGTAGCTGAACGTTTGATGTCTAGTAACTTGCGCGTTGGCACTGCAGATAACGATACTAACGCTATTAAGTCTATGGGTTTGTTGCCTGAAGGTTATGTGATTAATCACTTCTTAACCGATCCAGACGCATTCTTTATCAAGACTGATGCACCTAACGGCTTTAAACATTTTGTGCGTAGCGCGATCAAAACGTCTATGGAAGGCGATTTTGAAACAGGCAACGTTCGTTATAAAGCTCGGGAGCGTTATAGCTTCGGTGTTTCTGATCCTCGTTGTGTGTTTGGTTCTCAAGGAGCTTAACTCTTAACGGGTTTTTTGTTTAGAGGGGCAGCTTCGGTTGCCCCTTTCTTTTTGTTTAGAGTTATTGTATCGTTTTAATATCCCTGACAGGTGCGCTTTGCATCTGACTTAACCCACGACAGGAGATCATCATGGGTACTACTACTTTCTCAGGCCCGATTAAATCAGGCACGATTAAAGAAACCAGTGGAACAATCGTTGGTTCTAACATGGCTAACGTAGGTTTTGTTGTCCTTTCGCAAACTGCTGCGATTGATCAAACAGCAACAACAACGACCACAAATATTATTATTCCCCCGAACAGTCAGCTTATCTCAATTGATGTGACTGTGACCACAGCGTGGAGCGGTGTAGCTACAACTCTTGGCTTGGGCGGCGTTGGCGCGGCAACCACTCTGACTGCTGCTGGAGCCGTTCAAGGTAATGCAGTGGGTATCGTGGCGGCAAGTCCCGGAACTGACGCAACTCGCACAGGGAAATGGCTGAACACAGGCACAGGCGATCACAGGTTGATCGTGACCACAGCAAACACTGGTAATGGTGTCGGCGCAGTTACCGTTGTCTATGCACAAAGCAACAACGTAACGTAAGGAGTAGCTAAATGGCTGGTCAAGAGATAAGGGCTTATAATTTCGCGGCAAGTGCTACGGCGGCACTTGTCGGTCCATCTAGAGCAAGACTTCAAGGTGTTTTGGTGAACGCTGCAGCGGGAGCGGCGTTCACTATTCGTAATGGTAGCGCGACAGGTGACATCTTACTTCAATTAACCTTACCTATCGGTTGGAATGATGTGTACCTTCCCAACGACGGAATACTAGCTGACAATGGCTGTTTCGTTTCGGTGTTTACTGGAACGGGGAATACGATGACTCTTCTCATACAAGGATGAGAAGAAAATGTCTGATGAAAAACCTATAAAGAAAAGTACAGGGAAAGGCGGTAATTACCGGAAAACTAAATCTGGAGCAGGAATGACTGCAAAGGGTGTTGCTGCCTATAGAAAAGCAAATCCTGGGTCAAAATTAAAAACGGCTGTTACGGGGAAAGTGAAAAAGGGCAGTAAAGACGCTAAACGTCGTAAATCGTTTTGCGCTAGATCTGCCGGACAAATGAAAAAATTCCCCAAAGCGGCAAAAGACCCTAATAGCCGATTGAGGCAAGCTCGCAAAAGATGGAAGTGCTAGTAAGGTGGTTTTCATGTCAGATCCAGAGTTGCATGAGTTAAAAATCGAGTTTACCGAATGGAAAACTCAACAAAAACATATAATGTCTAAAGTTGACGAGTTACATTCTGACATGAGCGATGTGAAAAAAGCTATTTTTCAAGCAAAATGGATGCTTGTCGGTGGAGTAGTGTTTGCGGGGTTAATGAATAGCCCTGTTTTAGTCGATATACTTTCTTCAGTGGGTAAATAAATGCCGATTACTCGTTCTCAAGAAACAAAACAAGTGGAGGGGAATATGTCTGGTAATAAAAAAGGTTTGTATGCGAATATAAACAAACGGAAATCAGCTGGTACTAGCCGACCTAAATCTAAATCCACTATTTCTGCTAAAGCCTATAAAAACATGAAGGCAGGATTTCCTAAGAAGAAGAAAGCGTAGCTTATGACTGTTTCAGGTACTACTAATTTTGAGCTCAATGTAGCTGAATATGTTGAAGAAGCTTTTGAAAGATGCGGAATAGATGCGCGGACAGGTTATGATTTACGCAGTGCTCGGCGTTCTTTAAATCTTATGTTGGCTGATTGGGCTAATCGAGGCTTGAACCGTTGGACTATTGAACAAACAGAGTTAACACTAACTGCAGGAGTAGCTGAATATCTTTTAGGTTCAAGTACGATTGACTTGTTATCCGCGGTTATTCGTACGGGTACAGGTGATAATCAATCTGACATAACGATTAGTAGGGTAAGTAGAGACGAGTTTATCACTATCCCTACAAAAAACACTCCAGGAAGACCTACACAATACTACGTAGATAGACAAATTAATCCTAAATTAAAAGTTTGGCCTACTCCAGACAACACTTCTGTTTATAAAATTGTTTTTGATAAATTAACTAGAATGGATGATGCTGCCAACGCAGGTAACACGTTAGATATGCCTTTTAGATTTTATCCCTGTTTGGCTGCGGGGTTGGCTTATTACATAGCCTTGAAACGTGCTCCGGAGCGTGTCCAATTGTTAAAAGCGGTGTATGAAGAAGAATTTGAACGGGCTGCGGCAGAAGACAGAGATCGTGCTAGTTTATCTTTGACACCTAGCCGTGATTATTATGGATTTATAGGTTCATGAATTACGCACTGGGTAAAAAATCTCTTGCGATTTGCGATCGGTGTGGGTTCCAATACAAATACCTTCAACTTCGTGAAGAGTGGACAGGATTTCGTGTTTGCCCAGAGTGCTATGAGCCGAAACATCCTCAATTAGAGCCTACTCCTCCGGGACAAGAACCCCAAGCTCTTTATCATCCTAGAATAGATAGAACAGAGCCAAGAGGTCCTGTTTTATTAAACCTAAACCCCATGCAAATAACGTCTTCACAAATCATTACAGTCACTGAAACAGGACATTCTCGATTAACTGGATCTAACGTTTATTTCACAGGGGTAGAATCTTTTGGTGGGGTAGCAAGTAGTGTACTAAACAATATCACGTATGCGATAACGGTTATTGATTCTAATCACTATACAATCGCGGTTGTTTCAGCTACTCAATTAAACGAAAAGGGTGGTGGAGTTAGCGTTTCAGTTTGGGTGTATGGAGAGGATCCTGCGTAATGGCATTTACCTTTAGTCAGTTAAAAGACGCAATTAAAGATTACACACAAAATGACGAAGCAACTTTTGTTTCTAATTTACCTTTGTTTATTCGATTAGCAGAAGAGCGCATTTTAAAAAGTGTTCAATTGACTTTTTTTCGTAAAAACCAAACAGCGGCGATGGCGATAGGTGAGAAATATTTAGGACTTCCTAGCGATTTTCTAGCTCCTTACTCATTGGGGTTTACTTCGAACAACATTGAAACGTTTTTAGAGTTCAAAGACGTTAACTTTGTTCAAACCTTTAGTGAAAACCCCACAAGTACGGGTGTTCCTATCTACTATGCTCTGTTTGATATCAATACATTCATTGTCGGCCCTACTCCTAATGCAGATTATGTTGTTGAGTTGCATTATTTTTATCGACCTTCTAGTTTGACTTCTGGTAGTGAATCGTCTACGAGTTGGCTTAGTGAGAATGCAGAATTAGCAATGCTTTATGGATCTTTAGTAGAAGCGTACACTTATATGAAAGGCGAACCTGATATGGTGCAAAACTATCAATCTCGCATGATGGAAGCTATGGGAGCTATGAAACACTTTGGAGAAGCCAAAGAAACCACTGATCAATATCGGACGGGTATGGTAATAAGGCAAAAACAATGAACGTTTCAGCAGGTATGGGAACATTTAAAGTTGATGTTCATACTACACAAAACAGGGGTTTTACTCCTGAGGAATTATCACAACTTTGTTGTGATAAAATTGTCGCTGTTTCAAGCGGTGCTCCAGATGTGATTAAACAACAAGCGGAAGCTTTCCAGAAACAAATTCAAACGGTAGTTTGTGATTATATGAAACAGGCTGTTCAAAGTGACCGAACTACGATATATAATGTTCTTGTAGATGCGGGTCATCGTGAGTCAGCAGAAGTGATTAGGAGAATCTAACATGTCTTTTAGTAACAACTTTATGTGTACGAGTTTTAAAGCAGAGCTTATGCAAGCTGTTCACAACTTTTCAACTAGCGGTGGGAATACCTTTAAGTTGGCTCTTTACACCAATACCGCCGTACCCACTGATTTCGGTGGTTCTGGATCAATTATGAATAACACTATTACGACTTACAATTCTACTAATGAAGTTCCGAATTCAGGAAGTGGTAGTAATCCTTACGCAGCGGGAGGAGGTACGTTGACTAACGTTACCCCACAAGGATCCGGAACAGTAGGGTTCACTGATTTTGCTGATTTAACGTTTACTACGGCTACTATCACTGCTCGTGGAGCTGTGATTTATAATGATACTCCCGCAGGGAACCCTGCGGTTTGTGTTTTAGATTTCGCTTCCGATAAAACTTCAACCGCAGGAGATTTCAAAATAGTTTTCCCTGCTTTTACCACTTCAGATGCAATTATACGGATTGAGTAATGCCTAAACTTGGCGAACGTGTGAAAGAATCCAGCACTACAACAGGAACAGGGAACTTCACGCTAACGGGTGCCGTTACAGGTTTCCAGAGTTTTAGTGCCGTTTTGTCTGTTGGAGACACTACGTTCTATACTATTTCAAATGATACTTCGGGTGAGTATGAAGTAGGACAGGGTACATACTCGTCTGCGAATACTTTGACTAGAGATCAAATCTTTGCTAGTTCTAACTCGAACGCTTTGGTTAATTTCGGGTCTGGTTCAAAAATTGTGTTTATAACGTATCCTGCTAAAACGGCAGTTACGTCAGGGCAGGCAGTAGCCTTTTCAATTGCGCTTGGAGGATAACGATGGCGAAACATCTTGTATTTGATTACACTTTTGATGCTTCTGAGCGGAAACTCGTGTTAGATGGAGTTTACGCTCGTAAACGGTTGCTATTAATCACGAACACTACAACTAATGATATTATATACTCTTTCAATGATTCGTCTCTCGGTTTGAGTGATATTTCTTTTGATTACACCAGCTACACCACGACGTTGACGTTACTTTTCAATACTACTTCTATGTCCGACACTGATGAAATACAGGTTTTTGTAGAAGCAGATGCTCAAGAATTTAAACCAGAAGAACCTTACACTGATCCTGTTTCTAAAATTCGAGTATCTAATCCTGAAAATTTAATCGACACAGATTTCGAATATGGTTTGCAATCTACTAAGTGGGAAACTTTAGAACTCACTAAAAACATACCTACGTTTTATGCTAGAAACGGCGACCAAGAAATAGATATAACAACTATGACGACTTCTGTGGGTTCTAATGTCATTACCGTATCTACGAGTTTGCCCCACAAACTTCAAAGAGGATCTCCTATTATCACTATAGGATCTACTACTGTAACAGCTGATGGTGGCTTTCTAGTTTCTAGCGTGATTGATGTAAATACTTTCAGTTACCTTTGCAAATCAACACAAAGTTCTACGGGTTCTATTTTAGAAACGTATACTCAATTATTTCCTGGATCAGTTTATTCTGGAACAGAATTCAAATTATCTAATATCGAGGGTATTACTACTGATAGTGGTGCTCAAAGCCAATTAACAGTAAGCACACAATACCCGACTGATTTCACAACGGGAACAAGTATGGTGTTGGCAAATACTTTTGCTAAATCAAATGTAAGTTTCAATACAAATGACGTTCAATTTTTAAACTCGTCGACAATAAACACCACTACGACCTCTGCTACAGCTACAGGAGAATCTTCTGGGTTTACTCTTGGCGGCGTAAATTCTTTTTCATTCGAACCTTCAAACGCTATTTATTTTGTAGAAGGGACTTTATCTGTAGATACTTCTGCTAATACTATAACTTTCCCTAGCCCACATGGGTACGTTGATTTAGACGCTATCGTGTATCTTTGCGACACTAGCACAAACTCTGTAATAGGTGGACTTCAAAGTTGTAAAGGCTACTATGTTGCGCGTGTCTCAGATGTCACTATTAAACTACAGCGATTGAGGAGTATTTCATCATTTTACACCACTAGCCTGACTAGCGCGGGTGTGAGTGGCGGGGTAATGAAATCAGCTTTTTCTAAAACGTTAGGTCGTGGAGCAAGCGGAACGGTAGGTGGGAGTGGCGATTATATATACTTTAATTCAGTCCACGATGTCACAACCGCGGACAATAACCAAAGAGTTGGTCTTTTTAATATCTCTACTGGAAGCAACGCTAACAGTAGTTTGCTTGAAATAGGTAATCCATGGAATTTTAATTCCACTGCTTACGATTATTTTCTTCAATACCGAAGCACGACTACAACACTCGTAGCCTCTACTAACGGTGGGGGACGTCTAAACCTTGGTAGCGATAGTTCCGATTTTTTTGCCATGCGTATCAATTTAGAGCCGCCAGTAGATGCAAGTTCTTTGTATGCCGCTTCTCATGGAATAAATACAGGCGATTTCGTAACAGTAACAGCCACCACTGGGACACTTCCTTCGGGATTATCTAGTGGAACAATTTACGAAGCTGTGAGAATAGACGACAACAGGGTTAGTTTCATAAATTTGAGCGGTTCTGCGGTACTTTTCAGTAATTCAGGGACTGCAAATTTAGTTTACGATATAGACGGAGTTGTTTACAACGAAGCGGCAGATACTATCACTGTTCCTAATAACATTTTTAGTGAGGGTGATGCTCTTGAGTACGATGTGAACTCTGGAACAGCAATAGGCGGTTTAGTTGATAACACCACTTACTACGTTGCCAACAAAACGGCAGATAGGTTTAACCTTTCTACGACACCTAATGCTCTAACGAGTTCGGTTCCTATCCCTAATCAAGCAAGTACCAGTTATGTTACTACCAGCTCTGATGAGTTTAAAAATGTTTTTCACCAAGTAAGTACGGGTCAAGCTGTTCAATATGTATCTTTAGGGACTCCTGTTAAAGGACTGAAAAGCGGACAGATTTATTATGGTAGGGCTTTGTCCAGCTCGAGGTTGAGTTTGCACCCTACATCAGCTGATGCAATCGCTAACACCAATGAAGTGATTTTTTTGGGGATGGGTAGTGGTGTTGGACTATTAAACGCACTTAACGTTATTGATTTTACGAGTGTTACGGCGGGGCAAACTCAAAACTTGAATGCTAATTTTGTCGGCGCGGCTGACGGAATCTATAGCGTATCTAGCACAGCTTCTAATCAAGAATCTTTCACTTTATCTGCAATTAATCAAATTCAGCCTAGAACAACTCAACAAAGCCAGCAAGTTATAGCAAATGTAAGTCTTGATGCTTTTTATTTTGTAGATCATGGCTTGATTACAGGAGATTCTGTAGTTTACACTTCTACGGGAACAATAACACTGACAGGTGTTTCATCAGGTGTTACTTATTTTGTGATTAGGAAAAGTAAAGATTATTTTCAGTTAGCTTCTAGTTCGGTTTTAGCTTTAGCTGGTACGTTTTTACCTTTAGCAGATTCTGGAACTGTTGAATCAACGGGAGTGTTGGTTTTTACTGGAACGACTATCGTTGGTTCTATAACTGGAAGTGGAACTGTTTCGTATGTGGCAGATTCTACTATTTTAACGGGAACAGATACGACCTTTACATCTTATTTCAATGCTGGGGACAAATTTTTTGTAAACACTGCTCCTATTACTCAAACCACAGCGATAACTTCTTTCAATGTGTCGAGTGATTATTTTATCGCTAATGGTCATGGTTTGCTAGGAGGAAACGGCGTTACTTTCAGTGGTTCTGTTGCCCCCCCTAGTATTGACTTTAATAAAACTTATTATGTATCTACTGCTAATACAGGAGACCCTACCAATAGATTTCAAGTTTATTTTTCCGAAGCTGAAGCGATTGCGGGTTCGACTAATGAAATACAATTAGGTGGAATCGGTACTTCCGTCAGCGTTACGAAAAGAGCAGATGCTGGTTCTGTGGTTGAACGCACAATTAAATATGTCAACAGTGATACTCAGTTAGAAGTCACAGAAGCTTTTCCATCAACTGCCCAATTAGATACGAATTATTTTTTAAATACTTCTTTATTGTTGAGATCTGATGGGTTTGCTTTGCATCGCCCTTATGACGGCGGTGTTGAATTAATCCCTTCTTCTAATCCGGATAGCCGGATGATTAGACAGACTCGTAAATATTTCCGTTATCAATCTGGGAAAGGAATTCAAGTTTCGTTCGCTGTTAATTTCAGTCCAACTAGTCAAATAGATCTTTTTACTCGTTCTGGAACAACAGGAACAATAACAACACGATTCCCCCACAGGTTGACTACTGGATTAGGGATAGTAGTTTCTGGATCTACTAATACAGATCAAGACACTATCGGAACTAAATCTTATGCCGTCACAGTAGGACAAAACTCATTAGGGAATGATGTTTTTCTTATAGATGGGCAATCCGTAACTTCACTTGATTTATTAGAAGGGAGAACTTATCGGTTCAACCAAAGTGATTCTACTAATGCGAGTAAACAACTGTTGTTTTCTACAACTGAAGATGGGTCTAACAATGGTGGTAGCGAATATACGACTAATGTGACTAAAAACGGTTCTGCGGGTTCAGCTGGAGCTTATACCCAAATAACAGTGGCTAGTTCAGTAGGAACTTTATACACCTACGTTTCTGGTACTGCAGGAATAGGGTTTACTGCTCCTACTCCTTCAGATGCAGCAAATAATAAAGCTAATTTGTGGAACGGGACATTGCCCGTTTTGTCTGTTGTGAATGATTTACAGTTCACAGTAGAACTTGCTGGAACTCCTTCTGACTCTACTTCTTTAGGTATTGTAGAGTATTACGTTTCTTCTTGGAACAGGAGTTCGCTTCGTTGTGGTATTTTTGATGATCAAAACGGTTTGTTTTTTGAGTATGACGGAGATACTATCAACGTTGGCAGAAGGAGTTCTATACAACAAATCAGTGGGTATGCTAATGTCACTTTCCGTAGCGGTGAAATGACAGGTGTTGGAACTAAATTTTCTTCCCAGTTGAGTATTGGCGAAAGCATAGTCATTAAGGGACAAAGTCACACTGTTATAAAAATAGCTAGTGATACTTCTGTGTTTATAAGTCCCAGCTATCGCGGAATAGCCTCCAGTAAAGTGATCGTTACAAAAACCAACGTAACTAAAATTCCTCAAACAAATTGGAATTTAGATGTATGCGATGGAACAGGGAAATCTGGTTTTAAGTTAGATTTATCTAAAATCCAAATGGCTTACATCGATTACTCTTGGTATGGGGCGGGTAAAGTACGGTTTGGGTTTAAAGATCAAAACGGAGATGTGAAATACGTTCATCAATTTGTTCATGGGAACTTTTTCACAGAAGCGTACATGAGGTCTGGCAACTTACCAGCGCGATACGAAATAGAAAACTTAGGTGCTCCAAGTTATGTTCCAGCTTTAGCTCACTGGGGAACTTCTATTATTATGGATGGTCGTTTTGATAACGATAAAGCATATGTGTTTAATGCGAGTTCTAATAACGTCACTTTGATCGGTACTGGTGCGCTCACTGCTAGTGCTAAAATAGATTATACCGGAATTTATTATCAAAGGATTGGAAATCGAAATTATTACATTGGAAGAGGTCTTTTGTTAGATTCTCCGACGTCTACGTTAAGCTCAGTAACAAAGGGCATGGCTATCACAGGCAGTAATCTTGCTACAGATACGGTAGCGACTTTTCCTGGAGATTTTCGTGTAACACCTTATCAAATTTATCTTCCTAATATCACTTCACGGGAAGGAACTTCTTCTTCTACACAAGCCGTTCGCAGTTTAATCGTTTTAGATAAACAGCCCACAGGAACTTCTGGTTCGAGTTCTACCTACACCTTTGGTGATGCGGCTAGTGGAGAAAACACTACAAAAAGTTTACCTCTTATCAGTATCCGGTTAGCCCCTAGTGTAGATACAGGAACTCCTGGGTTTTTAGGTGAACGCGAAATCATCAACAGAATGCAACTTATTTTGAACCAAGTTGGTATTTTGTCTACTCATGCTTCTGAAATCCAATTAGTTTTAAATGCACAATTGAGCACAAATTCGTGGCAACGAGTAACTAACCCCAGTTTGAGTCAGTTGCTTTACCATTCTAGTGAAGACGTTATTACGGGTGGAGCGCCTGTGTTCAACTTTCGCGCTGCGGGAGGAACGGGAGCTAGTGCGCGTACTCAAGTTTTGACTACTCAAGATTTAGGGGAAGTTGCTACGTTAGGGAATGCCATATTAGGGGGAGACAGTACGTACCCAGATGGCCCCGATGTATTGACAGTTGTTGCTAATTTAACAGAAGACCCTTCAACAGTTAGTGCAAGTAACCCATTCATTGTTTCAGGAAGAATTAGTTGGTCTGAATCACAAGCGTAGGGGAAAGCTGTGTTAGGTTTTAGCGCATACGCAGAAACACCGTTGTCTACGACAGTGGAACAACCTAACAACGAAGCTGTTTTAGGATCAGTTGCTGCAACGGGTGTTGTGAATTCTGTGTTTTTTGAATTCATTTACTCTGTGTCGGGAGTTTTTGGAACAGGTGTGATGAATAGTGTCACTATTGTTGCAGATTCAGATGTCAATGTTCAAGGGGTCGCAGGTAATGAAGCGATAGGTTCTGTTTCTTTTGAAGCTGAATCTAATTTCATTTCACCGAGTGTGTTCGGTACAGGGGAAATAGGTGATGCGATTACTGATAACGACACTAATGTTTTTGTTGGTAGTGTTGCAGCACAAGGCTCTCTAACGGCGTTAGAGAGCGTCACAGGAGATTCTATCGTAGTTCCGGTAGGTGTGCTTAGCACAGGCGAAATCAACAATGTCACCATTATACCTTTTACGAATGTATTCCCTCAAGGAACGTTCGGAACAGGGACTTTAGGTGATTTAAACATAGTTGGAGATTGTCTTTTCTCTGTTGAAGGTGTTTTTGGTACAGGAAGAACAAATGAAGTGTTTATTTGGTCTAACATTGTCCCAAATCAAAACACAGTGTATAGCAATATAAACCCTTCTCCTGGAACGGGTTGGTCTAACATAAACCCGTCAGCGTCTACCCATTGGGAAGACGAAACAACATGAGGTAAATAATGACAAGTACATATACACCGAACAACCTCTTGGAGCTTATGGGAATAGGCGATCAATCAGGAACTTGGGGAAATACTACTAACACTATGATTTCTACTGTCGATCGTTTAACTAAAGGCGTGGGCAGTAAAGTCATGAGCGGCTCAGGCGATCAAATAACAACGATTCAAGGCACTATTAGTGTCGGTCATTACCTTGTTTTGTTGTTGACAGGAACATTGAGTACGGGTGCTGATTTAGAAATAACCCCCAATACTCAATCTAAATTTTTCTTTATAACCAACAATTCAGGGGCAACAGTTGAAGTTTTTCAAGGAACTAAAGGTTCTGCTTCAACCGTTTCTATATCTAATACAAAAAGTGTTCTTTTATACGCTGCTGGATCAGGTACTACATCTGCGGTAGTAGATATTGCTTCTTCACTTAATGAAGTAGGTAGTTCCATACAAGCCTTCAATAACTTTTTGAACAACATGGCAACAACAGGAATTGCTGTTGATCAAATGATTTACGGAACGGGTACTAATACCGTCGCGGCCACTGCGTTGACTTCTTTTGCAAGATCTTTATTAGATGATGCAGATGCAGCTACTTTTTTAACCACGCTAGGACTTCCTACTGTTGCTCAGTTAAATTACAATGCGATTAGCACATTAGGGACTTCTGAAGCTAATAAAGTATTAACAGCTAACGGTTCTAACGACGTTATTATTGGAAATGATTTGACTGTAGTTGGAGAATTAAAAGCTGCTTCTTATAATGAGACGTATTCTTCTTTATCTTCTGTTAGCAACGTTACAACCGCCAATTTAGAAACAGCAAACGTATTTAAAACAATTTTAACTGAAGCCACTACATTTAGTTTCACATTTCCTCCGGCTAGTGGAACTTCTAACGCTTTCACTTTAATTGTTCAACAAGATTCCGGATCTAATTTTTATGGGGTAACTTGGCCTAGCGAAGTTAAATGGACAAGATCTTTAACGCCTGCTTTGACTAATGTTGCAGGGGCAGTAGATATCTTTGTATTTTTCACCGTAGATGCGGGTGTTAATTATTACGGGTTCACTGCTGGTCAGAACATGGGGTAAAACATGAGTCATTTAGCGACTACTTTAATCGGTTTGTATAAAACAAGTGAAGCTTTCCAAACGGCTAATACTTTATCTTTTGATATCCTTGCAGACGCAATAGCATTGACAATGCCTCTTTATAGTTATGATGGAGGAAATCAAATAGTTGGCGGTGAAGCTAATTTAGAATACACTTGGAAACCAGATGGCAGTGTGTTTTTTGTCCACGGTTTCAAAGACAGTACAGTGCAAACTCCTTCTAGTGATCATTATAACGATTTCATAGCTCAATTCAATCTCACTGAAAATTGGAATTTAAACACCGCTGTCATGCACGATTACCAAGTCACCGCAGATTCAGCTTATTTAAGTAAGGGGTGTGCGTGGAATACGAATGACGGAAGTAATTCAGGACAAAGTCTCACTGGGTATTATACGCACAGCGGTGATGGAGTTCATTATCTCAAGTACGGTTATAACACTTCTCCGTACAATATATCTACCAGAACGGCTAGTGATCCTTACGGTAGCAACTCTACTTGGTCTATATCTAGTACAAAAGAAGTTGATTTGCTTTCTATCACCTCGTTTTTGTTGTCTCCTTACACGGCTAATGAAATAAAAATAAACAGTTTCAATTGGAATAACGATGGTTCTAAATGTTTTGTGACTTATCTTGGTGCTGATGAATCAGAGGGTGTTTGTAGACTTATTTTAGTACAAATGTCTACTACTTCCAACTATAAGATAGCAACCATCGGCGGTTCATCTAGGCTTACTGTAGATTCAGGATTTCCTATTTTGTTAATGAGTTTTGGTGCGGCTTTTAGCGGAGCATCTATGACCCCTAATGAAAACATCAATTTTAAATGGTTTCCTGATGGTTCTAAAGCTTATTGTTACTCAACAGATGGTGGTGGTGGTTATGGTGGTGTTACACAATACTATACTCTCACTCCCCCGAGCGCATGGGATTTTTCAGGGTATGATGTAGATGATATTGATTTCAGCAATGTCAGCAATGCGATAACCCCTAATTCTTTTAGATCGAATATTTCTTATGATTTTTACGATGGTTGGCATCCGCCTTTTGTTATAGGTGGCCCTTCTAGTCAATATGTTTACACGAGTACTAGAGGTAGAGATTTATCTAGTTACAGAACTCTTCCTTCCAATGGGGTGACTTGGACTCCTGGAATCGTTATCACAAATGGTATCGCGCGATATACTATACCTAATTTCAATGGCAAATTAATATCAGATGCGGCCCTTCCTCTAGGTGGAAATCACCAAGAAGTTGATCAACCCCTTGGAACTTCTGGTTCTATCTCACAATTAGAAGCGTTCACTATGGCTGTTGATCACAATGGTGTTGGACAACTCGTTGTTGTTAGTCCAACAACCAGTAAAATTTATTACAGAACTTTTAATGATTGGGATCTAACTACTATTGGTTTAGGTCCTAATACGGGTGTTATATCAGGAATAGGTATGACAACTCCTGTGCATTCGGTGACTTGGAGTCCTGAAGGAAATAGATTAACTATAGGGTTTGGTCAAACAAATCAATCTTATAGAAGATTTTATTGCCCTACCCCTTTTGATTTAAGTTCAAATAATGGCACGTTTTCATCTGAATTAGCGGGTTTCCCCCCTTGTGCTCAAATAGGATTTAAAGATAATGGCGATTCTATGTGCGCTACTAAAATGAGTACAGCGAGTAATAATTTTGGTGGATACTGCAATTTAGGTGCTTTTTATACGACGGGAACTTCTGTAACGGGTTGGCCTGATAGTCAAAATAATGCGGATTCTTATAAAAATGTTCGCATGGACGAATACATTTTAGCTACTCAATCTGGTAGTTTATCTGAATCTTCTTGGCCTGAATTCGAAAATGTCAAATTCGTAAGAAGAATGCCTAATGATGATAGTTCGTTAGCCAATAACCCCCTTTACGATAAAGCCGTGGTTTATTGGCAATCTCAAGACATCATTAACAGGGGTTTTATTAACAACTATTTTCAACCCAACGATGCAACTAATCCTCTTTCATACACACATGATAAAATGATTCCTTGGTGTTTCAGAGGAGCGACAGCTTTATCAAATAAAACAACAAGAGCTCCTTTACGGAACACCAGTGTTGAAGATTTTTTTGTTAGAGAGGACGAAAAATACATTTTTTACCTAGATAGTAATGAAGATATGTTCCGCTATGAACTTGATCCGGAGTAAACGTTATGGGATTAATTAGGTTAGAATTCAATCCAGGAATCAATAAAGAAACTACAGATTATTCTAACTCTAAAGGTTGGTTTGATTGTGATTTAGTACGGTTTAGGTTCGGTTATCCAGAGAAAATAGGTGGTTGGAATAGGTTCACATCTACTACGTTTTTAGGTACTTGTCGCTCTTTATTTCCGTGGTTTGATTTACAAACACAAAGGTTTATGGGTGTTGGTACGAATTTAAAGTTTTATGTGGAAAGTGGTGGTTCGTTTAATGATATAACCCCTTTGCGATCTACTACTGCGGCAGGAGATGTTACGTTTGGCGCAACTTCTGGAAGTTCTATAATAGTTGTTACTGATTCTGCTCATGGGGCTAAAGAAAATGATTTTGTAACTTTTTCTGGTGTTGGGGCTTCAGGTCTGGGTGGTTTAATTACTCAAGATATTTTAAACCAAGAATACCGTGTTGAAACCATTGTTTCAATAAACTCATATACAATTATTGCTAGAGAAGTAGCTACGTTAAAAGAAATCACACTAGGGGGTCAATACACTCCTGCTCCAGTAGCGGCTAACGGATCAGACACAGGTAATGGTGGAACATCGATAGTCGGTGCTTACCAAATCAACACTGGTTTAGATAGTCAAGTTGTTGGCACAGGGTGGGGTGTTGGTACTTGGAGTCGTGAAGGGTGGGGTGAAAGCACTAATATTTCATTAGTGACAGATAGGATGAGGTTATGGTCTCAAGATAACTTCGGGCAACATTTGATTTTTAACGCTCGTGATGGCGGGATTTTTTATTGGCAAAACGGAGTAGTTGGACCGCCTACTTCTTTAGATACTCGCGCAGTAAATATCACTTCTTTAAGTGGCGCAACGAGTGCTCCTCAAGTAGCTAAACAAGTTATAGTTAGTGATCGTGATAGACACATTATCGTGTTTGGATGCGACCCTGAATTGGATCCTGGAAATCAAGATCCTTTAACTATTCGATTCAGTAGTAGTGGATCTTTGGTTAAATGGAACACTGCTGACGATACTACTGCAGGAGAGTTACGCATTGGTTCAGGTTCTGCGATCATAACAGCTATTGAAACTCGTCAACAAGTTTTAGTTTTCACAGATACTTCTTTGCACTCGTTGCAATATGTAGGAGCTCCTTTTTATTTTGGTATCAATTCTATTTCAGAAAGTTTGACTATCGCTAGTCCTAACGCCGCGATAGCTGTGGAAGATGTAGTGTTTTGGATGGGAACTAATGAGTTTTTCGCTTTTTCAGGAACAGTTAGTCGTCTTCCTTGTTCGGTCAGAGACCACGTGTTCTCGAATATAAATACATCCCAATTAGAAAAAGTAGTGGCTGGATCTAACAATTCGTTTGCAGAAGTTTGGTGGTTTTACCCTAGTGCGGATAGTGAAATCAACAACCGCTATGTGGTATACAATTACCAACAACAAATCTGGTATTACGGTTCTTTGTCTCGTTCTTTTTGGATAGATAAAGGAGCTCTTCCATTTCCGGTTGCTGCTACATCAAACGGACAATTATTAAATCATGAAAATGGTTTTGATAATCAAGAATCAGCTACTCCCCAACCCATTACTTCTTACATAGAATCTTCTCCTATAGATTTGGGCCAAGGAGACAATTTCGCATTTATTAGTAGGTTAATACCTGATGTGACTTTTAGAAACAGTACCCAAACTACTCCTTCGCTCACAATGGATATCCAAATGAAAGATTATCCAGGAGCAGATTATAGTTCTACAGGTAGTGCTTCAATCGTTAAATCGACTTCTTTACCTGTAGAACAATTCACTAATTACATAAATACTCGTTTAAGGGGCCGTTCATTTTCAATGAAAGTTGTTTCTAACCAGTCAGGAACTACATGGCGGTTAGGTACACCTCGTTTAGAATTAAGGCCGGATGGGAAAAGGTAATGTCTAATAGGGGTATAAACCTTCCGTTTTTTGCAGTTCCTCCTGCTGAATACAGTCAACAGTATTTCAGTGATATGGTGCAAAGTTATTCTTCTTATCTGCAGAGCCAAAACAATCCAGGAGTCGGAAGACAAACAACTATGGCTATCACTGATTTGCCCGTTTCTACAACTGGGTTGCGTGATGGCGATTTATATAACGAAAATGGGTTCGTTCGGGTCTACAGTTCCACAAGTGGGGCTAATGTCGGTTCTTGTTTGAAAACAGCTTTTTTTGAAAACACTAGCGGTTATCAAAGTACCACTACAATATCTACAGAAATAGGCACTTATACCCCCCTTAGCACGACTAATTCTATTATTGGAATATGTACAGTTTTAGCTAGATATCGAGAAGCTAGTAAAGATCCAGGATTTAAATTAGATGTGACGGCTAAAGTTTTACCTTCAAATGTATTAGTCGTCGACGGCAGTGAAATTTTCATGCAGGGTGAATGGGCAGATAGTGGATTGAACTTTATCCGAGGATCTTTAATCGGTACTTTTAAAATGGATCCTTTGAAAATAGACGCTAGTGGTAATTTTGTTGTAGATTTTGATGTTACAGGAATAGGTGGAACAAGTAGTTCTACTTTAAATGTGTATTATCAATCTCTTTTATTAATGGAAGTCACCACTTAAATGATAACTTGCAGGAATTTTAAAAATCAGTTATGTTTGGTTCAGCGCGATTCAGGATTTTGCGACCCTGCTTTATCTGTTCCATCAACAGCCAAGGTATGAATGATGCAAAATTATGAATCTGGTATAGAAACATTAGGCTATGAAGTTGTAGAAGAGCCTGATGAAAATCAAACTTCTGGGGCTTTTTCGTATAAACCCGCTGCAGAACTTTTAGCAAGTTTTGGTAGGAATGAAGATACTTATGTAGTTCATGCCGCTGAAGGTGAAACTGTTATTCCCACTAAGGTTTTAGAAGCTAACCCTAGAATGAGGGCGATGATTTACAAACAACTAAACGAAATGGGATTAGACCCACAACGTTATGTTGTCGGAAATACGATGAACAGTATCAACCCTGATACGGGTATGCCTGAGTTTTTGTTTAAAAAGATTGGCAGGGCAATCAAGAAAACTGTGAAAAGAGTCGTTAATATAGCTAAAAAGCTGGCTCCTATCGTTTTACCAATTATCGCACCTTTTGCGTTTCCTCTTATGCCTATGGCTTTTGCTACTGGATTAGGGAGTTTAGCCGGAAGTCTGATAGCGGGGGCTTCTTTAAAAGACGCTTTAAAAGGTGCTGTTATTTCTGGGGGCCTCGCTGGTCTTGGAAATATGGCTTTCCGTGGATCTGAAGGTTTTGGATCAGGTAGTTTCTTAGGTTCAAAAGCTAATCCTATGGGTTCTCTGGCAAATGCCAGCACGAGCATGGCTAACCCATTTACAGGGAATATGATTGGAACAGGGCTTCCACCTGAAAAAGCTATTATTGCACCAAAATTACCGCCTGTTGATGGAACAGCTTCAGTTGATAGTGGTGGTGCTTTCAAAGATTTAGGTAAAGTTCTAAAACCCGGAGATGATTACGGAATCACTGATTATTATAAAGAGTACATATCTCCTAGTCGTTCAGGTATACAACCTAGTACAGCGGATGTTGCAAAATTAGGTGCTGAAAATGCTGCATCTACAATCCAAACAACTAACGCAGAATTGGCAAAAGCGGGTTTGAATCCTTTAGATGGCTCGGCTATCGCAAGTATCACAAAAGACTCTATGGCAAATGCTGCAAGCGAGTTAGCTCCGGGAGCTTTGCAAAAATTTGCACCTGTGGGCGTATTGGCAACTGCCGCGCTAGCTCCACTTGCAAAACCAGTGGAAGAAGGTCTACCCGACAATATAGGTGAATTTGAAAACACAGGAACCAAAGTTTTAAATGCAGACATAGCTGATGGAACGTATGATTACGGGTTTGATCCGGAAGTATTCGTTGGAGATAACCCTGCTTATGTCGCTAACGCTGGCGATCAATCGGGAACGAGTTCAACAAACGATATAGGTTCGGGTGGGGCCGTTTTAGAAAGTTTTGTTCAACCCGTTGATAACGGTAATACGTATGGTTCTCAATATCAAACTTCGCAACAAACAGGCAATTTTGATCCTTTTGCAAGCAACTTGCTAATAGATCAATACGGTAATCCTATTTCACCTCAAGTTGCAATAGAACCCCCCAACCGTGGAATGGTTGATGTTAATTATCAAACATTTGCAAGTGGAGGCCCTGTTTCTGGTCCGGGAACTAGCCGAAGTGATTCTGTTCCAGCTATGCTAAGCGATGGTGAATTCGTCATGAATGCGAGAGCTGTTCGGGGTGCGGGGCAGGGTGATCGTCAAGAGGGCGCTAAAAGAATGTATGCTATGATGCGACAGTTCGAGCAAGGAGCATAAAAATGGCTACTGAAACAGTTATTCAACGAGAATCACCGGAGATTGAAGCTCTCAAATTAGGGATGCTTAAACAAGGAAAAATACTAGCAGACAAACCGCCTGAAGGTATTGAAGACCCTACTCCCGATTTAACTTTAGCTGCCCAAGATGAAAGATCACTTACTGCCCGTACTATGGCTGATAATGCTTCGGGAGATTATGCTCCTTATTTGCAAGATGCTAATACTACACTCAATGCAGGTATCGGAACACTTAATGTGGGCGGAGAAGCTGCAGATACATTGAGGCTTGGGCGCAGTGCGTTAGGTCCGGGGAATGTCCAAGCATTTATGGATCCGTATCAAACCCTTGTTACAGATGCGGCTTTAACAGATTTGCAAGATCAATACGATTACCAACAGGGTAGTCGTGATCAAGCTGCAATAGAAGCGGGTGCGTTCGGGGGTAGCCGAGCAGCTCTTGAAGAAGGGCGAGCTAAAGAAGGTTTGTATCGTCAAATGGCTAACAGAGCTTTTGAAGATTACAGCACTAATTTTGGAAATGCTCAAAAAGCTCAATCTGCTTATGCTACTGATTTGTACAATATTGGTACAGGATTAGGGAGTTTAGGAACTTCTTATTCAGATGCGTATGGCTCGTTAGCTGGACAAAAAGCTGGATTAGGTGAGTTAGGCCAAACTCTTTCTATGAATGATATCAATGTCATGGAACAATTAGGAACAGCTGATCAACAATATGATCAACAACAATTAGATATAACACGTCAAAACACAATGGCTGATATTTATGAGCCTTATAACAGATTAGGGTTTTATGCTGACCTATTGTCGGGTGCTCCTACTTCAGCTATGACTTTGTCTCAATCAACACAACAACAGCCTAGTACTCTTAGTCAAATGGCGGGTGCTGCAGCTACCGGAATCGGAGCTTATGGCGCAGCTAAAACTTCAGGGATAATTTAATGATAGATCCAGTAACTCGACGCCCCATGTTTTCTGGTCAAACCCCGTCTAGTGCTTCTGCTGGATACACGGGTATTGCTTCTGGAATGCAACCTGATCCGATGGTTTATCAAAACCGTCAACAAGAGGAGTTGAGAGCTCAACTCAACGCTGCTACAGATGGTGGTACAATGGGGCTAAGCAAATCTTTAGGAGCTTCGTTACCTCCTCCTTTAGAGCCTGAAGCAACGCTTATGGAAAGCAAGCGTCGGTTCAACAATAACATGGCATTGAAGTATATAGAGCAAAACCCCGCTGCCGCTATGCCCCAAGGTTATCGTGCAGACGCAAGGATGGAACCCTACCGTGTCAACAATTACTACACGAACGACAAATCTTTGGCAGATACCGAAAACGAAGCAACAGCGAATGCTTTTCAAGACGTTCTGACGAATATAAATGATCAACAAGTTGCTTTAGATAACGCTGAAAATGTTGAGCAAACACTGAATATTATGCGGGGTGATGTTCGATCGATAGAAGAAAGAAAAAGTGAATTAGCGGAGTATGTCGGCAAAGATGTTGTGGAAAGAACTCCTGATGAAGTTTTAGCTTTCACACAACCTTTTTTGCAAATGATAGATATAGTTCAAAAACAATCTGCGGAACAAACTCCTGGAGGGATAGCTTCGGCTCCTATGCCAAAAGGAGGTCGGCAGTCCACCGGAAATTTTAGCGTAGCTCCTGGGACACAGGAAGCGGCTGAAAGAATACGCATGGGCGAAGAACCTGTGTTCAGACAAGATGGCAGTACTCCAGCTGGGGAAACTGGGTCAATGGATGCAAGCACACCCTTCCATTATGTGGGAAAACGACCAAAGTTCGGATCTCTGTCGATGGCAGACACGTTAACTGATGCCCGAACATATTATAACAATAGAAAAGAATTCCTCCCAGATGCGGGAGGAATTGATTACAGATCTGTGATTGATCCGTTTTTGCAAGAAGAAAAAACACCAGAAGAATTAATGGCCGAGCGCGAAGAATTTTTTGGGGATGATAACCAGAATTTAAAACTTCAAGGTTATTTGTCTTTGATGAAGTATGGTTCTCAAGTAGCTAATACTCCTGGAAATTTGTTGCAATCAATTACTAAACCCGCAGGAGAGTTTGCAGAAGATTTAGGTAAGTTAGCTTCTTTCAAACAGAAGCAAGAACAACAAATGAAAGAAGCTTCTTTTAATGAATCTAGATCAATACAGGGAACTAACAGAAATATGTTAGTTCAAGCTGCGTTGAAATCAGCAGAAAGTTCTGCTGTTGGTGCAGACCGTTTAGAAGATGCTAAATCAAGACTTGCAGAGGCGGCTTATGAACAAGGACTTGCATTTAATAAATCTGAAGTAAACGCTGCTAACGACCAATTAGCTGCAGCTTGGACAGCTAACACAGCCATGAGTTCGTTGCCTTCTGAAAATTACGCTAAAGTCGAAAATGGTCAAATTGTAGGAAACCCTATATCTGTTCGTCGCCGTACTGATGGATTGTTCTATTTAGCAGGAGACAATTCGTTTAAACCACTTCCTGAAGGTTATATAAAAGTTAGTGATGCCCAGATAGCTAATCAGTCTACAGGATTAGACTTTAGTAAAGCCTCTGCTAAAAATATTTTAGTTCCAGACTCAACATCAATATCTGGAATGAAACAATATGCGGGTTCGTATTTAAACGGTATTTATTACTATAACCCATCAGGTGGAGCAATGAAGGTTGCTCCTGCTGGGTTTATAGAAGGCACACAAGAGGCATTAAATGTAGGAGCGGTTGATGATTTCGGTAGAGTTGCCGTTACTATCACAAAAGGCCCGGACGCTGGGGTAACTTGGTTCTCACACGTTGGGAAAAGAAATGAGCAAACTGGCGAGCTGGTGAGAGGTCCAGATGGCACAATTGTTTCAACGCCAACAAATGACAGAGTCGCCTTTATGATAGATCCGGCTGTTCGAGATGACAACGGAAAGCTTGTAAGTGGTAATCCAATGGCTACACTTCAACCTCTTACTGGAGTAAACCCTAATCAATTGTCAGACAAAGAGCTCGTTCGTTTAAACCGACGATATTTCGATACGATATCTGCTTTAACCACTGCTCAAGATGTACTTTCAGCTATTCCTGAGGCTGTTGGTTTAAGTGCTACTTTAAAGGCTTTCGGTACTAATAATCTCGGAATGTTTTTTGATGACGAAGATGCGACAAACTTAGCAAAACATTTTAGGACGGAACAAGCACGAACGCAAATGAGATTATTTGTACGAGAGTACATTAGGGCGAATGCACTAAACGACAGATTCGCAATAGCTGAGCAAGAGAATTTGGCAAATGATATATACACTGCTACGGCTGAAGAAGTTAGTGCTGTTGAAAACGCGTTGAAGGATTCGGACTCGGTAGTAGTACAATACCAAGAAATGATTAGAACAATGACAAACAGAGCTGCAATGCTTAGAGGCACTATGAACGGTACATCATATTCAAGAATAGAAACTGTTCCTACTGGTACTAACAATGATCCGTTCAGATATGGACAATCTGGACATTATGATTATTTGACAATAGCTGCGGCAAATGGGGGTAGGGTTGAAGGCAGATTCTTACAATTTACTCCACAAGAAGCTAAAGAAAAATTTCCAAACAATCCATCTATTTGGAAAAACGCAACAGGTCCTATTATGGTTAAATTAACAGGAGCTGCACAAAATGCAGACGGCGAAAGTTTAGAATTAACCTTTAGTGCGGATTAGGAGTGATTAAATGGGTACGATTTCTATAGGTCCTCCTACAGGTTCTCAACTAAAAAGATATGAGCAGGAAACTCAACCTTTCACACAAGTCCCGTTAGATCCTAGAACAGAAGGATCCCAAAACCAAGCGGTGATTACAGCAGAAGTATCTAAACAGCCGAGTAGTGTTACGGGTGGTGGTTTGCCCGAACGTGAGCGAATACCTGTTGTAGATGCAATAGGTGAAGGATTGGATGCTGCATTAGGGCCTGTGGCTAGAGGGTTTAATGAATTTGTTCTAACAATGCCCGATGCACTTCTTAACTCCGCTATTTCTGGTTTAGAATCTGCAGGGGTAGTTCAACCCGATACTATAGATAGAGATTCGTTGGCTCGTTTGTTTAATTCAGGTGATTATGAAACTCAAAAAGTCATTATTCCTTACCTTTTAACAAAAGGAACTGGAGATTATGTCGGTCCTGAAGATGGTGCCTACGAAAAGTACGGTCGTATGGCTGGACAAGTTGTAGCGGGTACTGTTCCTATAACGGGTGTTCAACAAGCTACCGCAAACGCTGGTATCAAATCAGGACAACTTTTGAGAGATGCCACTGGTAAGGTTTCAGATAAAGTTCGTGCCGCTTTTTTAGCTGGAAATGTATCGGCTCCTGCTGCGACTGCTGCTTTAGAAACAGGTTATGCTGCCGCCAGCGGAGTAGGGATGCAAGCTGAAGAAGATATATTTGGTACTAAAACAGGTATTGGCGGAATAGTCGCTCCTTTATCTGGACCTGCTATATATTATGGTGGGAAAGCTCTCCTTACAAAAGCAGGAAATCTTAGTCCTATTAGATGGCTAACTGGACAAGCGTCAGAAGCTTTAGATAACCGCAGCATAGCAAGAGGTGCCGATCCTTCTGGTGGGAAAAAAGGCTCACAAGCGCAAAATGAAATAGAAATGGCTGTTCAAGACGCGGCGAGTAGTCCAGATGGCTTTGCGAATGTGAAAAGAGCTACTGAAATAGAAGCTGAACTAGCTCCCTT
>TARA_R110000868_G_scaffold200796_2_pt1 | contig 33489 bp, 27 predicted proteins | sample TARA_R110000868 | Tara Oceans TARA_R110000868 (sample SAMEA4397489) | marine metagenome | biome: Polar Biome; feature: [SRF] surface water layer (ENVO:00010504); material: water (ENVO:00002006), including particulate matter (ENVO:01000060) such as... | depth 5 m | reverse complement strand
ATCGTTTTTTCGCCAATTGGTTTCGAATGTAATTTGATGGACGTTTGATGAAATCTCTTTTACGTTCCAATTCATTCGATGCCTTCTTTTTTGTTTAGCAGTTTGAATGGATTCCTGCTGGGTCGTTACTTAGTCATTAGAGCAGCTTATTTCGATATTCCAAGACCCCATACAGCAGACTTGTCTCTTTGGACACCCTGTAGCGAATCGAGTAGGCTAACACGTTTATCGACTAGGTCTTTTTGCCAAAATCCTTCCGAGTCATAATATCCAGGGAGCCTACGGTTCTTGACTTTGCCCATATACATACGGTTATTTTTTATATTCCTTCCCATTATTTGAAGAATGGCATCGCCTGTTAGGTCTGCATCTACTTGATATTCTTTATTATCTCTTCTACTGGAGCCTGAGTTTTTCATGAATATTTGCGATTGCTGCATGTCGGATAATGCTGGTACTGTATACTGAAGGCCGTGTCCCATTTCATGTGAAAGAACAAACGCTCGAGTATCTTCAGGGTTATAATTTTGACCACTAAGATTACCGTTTCCAGCAAGTGAGTCCCCCATTGATATTCGTTGAGATTCAGGATCGTACCAAGCATCATTTTGACTTTCGGGAGATCCTGCTATTCCTCCCAAATACATTGGCCTATGCTCGCGAGGAAGAGTACGAATATAGTTTATTATTCCCTGCTCTTCTTTAGTAGGCTCGTAATCACTATCTATTATAGGTCTTTGACCAAAGTTTTCCTTTACATATGTAGATAGGCGGCCTTTTTGTTTTCCTAAGTTATCTAGACTGCCTGAAACGTATTCCTTTAACATACTCAGGAAAGATCGTTTTTCCGGTTCCATGAATTACTTATTTTATATGGAGAAATCACGAACCGAATAAATTATTTATTCAAATCTCCCTTGTTTCCGTATCGGGCTAGCCTGCCCCGTGATTGTGTCATTACATCTCCAACGTGTCGCGTAATCACATCAAGGTAGCTGTCCGCTTCGGTCATCCCGCCTTGGGTGGTTCCGAGGCAAGATAGAACGATCCACGTCGCAATGTCAAGTTTCTCGCGTTGGGTGCAATCGTCGAGAAGCGTTCCGATTTGTTCGTACAATTCAGGATCCATTGTTCCACTTTTTATATGCTGGGGGCGCAAAGGTACGCTTATTCGCCTCTAGGTACGCCCTCCTTTTAGCCAGAAGCTTCAACAGCGACACTCCATCCACTGTCGTTGTAGAATCCTTCAGGGACACATCCGAACCTGCATTTTCTGACATAACATATCCAGTAAGGTCTGCGTCTATCTGGTTTGCTAATCCCCAAGAATCATTGCTCCTGTTACTAACCCTTACCTTTTCTGCATTGCCAAAGGGGTACTCGGAATCCGTGAACGGTTCTCCACTCTTGAGATGATGACCATACTCATGCGCTAAAACAAATCCAGACTCGGGGGGAATATTATACTGGTCTCTGGCGCTATCCCCCTCCTCCAGTATCCTTTGCGCCGCACTCTCGGCATTTCTACCAATCAGAATACTCGGTTTATCTAGACGGTCTCCGCTAAACGGAGCATGCCCAAAATATTGACCGTTGTCCGCGTCCCATGACAAGTCACCAACAGTAGGTGTACGCCCGGCCGCATCCATCCTCATCTCGTCATAAACGCCTTTACTCTTACCAACCAATCCTCCTCGCTCATTCGCCATCCTGCGCTCCCCTGTATCAACATATAGGGATGAGGCTCTCGCCAATGGACGCTTCGCCTTACGAAGCCTCGTCAAGAGCTCCAGGAAAGTTGGATCTTTTTCCATGTCTATACAAATACTGCACGTTCAACTTTCACTTCACCGCTAGAGATCGTTCCGGTAATGGCTGCACCCGATAGTGGGGAAGGAATAAACACCGCGCACCCAGTCTCCAAAATACAGAGGACAGCAGCATTGACTAGGATAGTCACAGTTTCCGCTGTAGCAGCACCCGTCTCATCTAAGCCCGTATGGCGCAAGAATAGCCCCTTGGTCGGAGTAGGAAGAGCATCAACGATAACGTGAGCAGCTCCAGTATAAGCAACTATATCGTGCAGCCCACCAGAACCGAATCCCAAAGAGGATACCACACCACTACCACCAAAAGACTTGCCGAAGTCAGCAGCAACCACATCCGAATCCGGGCCTTCAGAATTTGTATGAGTGAAAATCGGAGTAACAGATACTGAGTAACTTAGCCTACTTGCCATCAGAGTGCCTCAAAAGTGATAGAAAATTACCGCCCTTAATAGTGCTTTAAAATACCTTATCCAATCTTACTTGCGAATTGTAAGAGTATATAAACACCTCTTTAAAACACTCTTATAAGAAGATATGGGATTGTCAAGAACTTTGAAAGGGAAATTTTTGTGAATAAAAATTTACGCCAGCGTCTGCGAAGCAGTCAACTGGTCACTTAGAACAACATACAAAAAAAAAATATAGTTAGAGTAGCCCGTTGTCTTAACTAGGAACCCCGCCCCCTTGCAATCAGGGCTACGCCCCTCACTTTTTCGTTGAGATTCATTTAACCTGAGATAATAAGATGAAAGTTATTGTAACACCTCGTCGTCCGATAATGACCGAAGCCCGTCGTAAAGCCATAGCTGAAGCAACTGGTAATGAGAATGTAACCCACGAGTCTACTGGATGGGGAGATCCTAACACTGTGTTCATACACGTTGTACCTGTTAATCATAGTGACACAGTTAGTAAAGAAATAGCCGATAGGGCTGTGGCTAACGCTATAGACACTCTCGGTGAAGCTGCTGAACTAACCTATTCTCTAGTGCAAGGCTCTAAGCAGGGTCAAATGCCGATGTACGGAGGCGCAAGTGGTAAGGCATACTACTACAGTGCAGGTAAGCGAGGCTTTTCCACGGACGCATAAACACACGGGGGTTCGCCCCTGTATGTAAGGGTACAGACCCCCCAAACATGCAAAATGGGAGTAAGCATAGATCAACACGTGTACGGACAGCATCACCGCTCTTCGCATGCGTGAGGATCTATGTTTAATGCTGTGCTTGTATAAGATATTACCAGAGTCGCTTAGAACGCATTTGCGTGGCTCTGATGACTATGGCTTAACACAATAAACAAGGAAGAAAGAAATATGAATGTTTACATCGTTTCTATTAAAGTAACAACACCTTATGGTGATGTCGAAAGCGTAGATATGGAATTTGATACCCACGCAGAAGCCAAGCAAGCCATCTGGGATGCCGAACATCGCAGCACTTTTCTTGGTGCGCACTTACTCGAATGCCGTCTTTATAGCTTAGTACAAGAAGCCTTATCGATTGACAATAGGCGTGCGATGATGGATAGCATATACTCTTCAAAGTATAGCTTCGCCGTGAGTTAGTTCGAGACTGAATATTGAGTTCCGTGATACAGGGAGCACTCAATAGCAAAACTGAAATACTGTATCGTTGAACAGGTAGCTCAATTGGTAGAGCATCAGCCCGACGCAATCCCGGGACGGCAGAAGGTTGCAGGTTCGAGTCCTGCCCTGTTCACAAGCCGAAAACGATATTCTCATTTATACTAAACAATTAAAAAAACCCGATGACTGTACACCAAGAAAGACTGCTTAAAAATGTACCTATCTACAAACTACAGCTAGTTAGGGAAAAGACAGTGGAATACAAAAACAGAATCATGATCACCAGTCCAAAGCAATTATATGATTTTGCGTGGCCGTTTTTCGAGGACTCTTGTGTCGAAAAGATGGTGTTAGTGCTTTTAAATACCAGCAATCACGTAATCGGTGTAAGCACAATTTCAACAGGCGGACTTGATTCATCTATTGTCGAACCGAGGATGATCTTTAAGCCTGCCATGGATGCAAACGCCGCATGCTTCATAATAACCCACAATCATCCAAGCAATGGCCTTGAGCCCAGCAAAGAGGACAAGCTTACCACCAAAAAAATTGCCGAGGCGGGGCACATAATGGGCATCCATATGAGAGACCACGTTATAGTGACGGATAATGGATACACATCGATGGCAGAGCGTGGTTTTATCTAATAAAATGAACAACTAACCAAGAAAACACATAACAACAAGGAATAAGCCATGACAAAATTAAATGGATTTAACGGGATGATTAACGTCCTGTATCGCTTTCACGATGAAAAAGTAGCTGACATTAAGGAGGGTTGCATTTGGGTAGGAGACAAAACTGCTCTTATAGAAGATGGATACGAAGAGGGCAATTACATCGACGATCAAATACTCTTCTTTGCACAAAACCTTGATGAAGTGTATGACATGATGATGGAGAACGACGAAGAAATTATCATTGAATGGTACGAAAGAAATCCGCTCAGAAAGATCTCTGGCAAAGTAATCAAGCAAATAAAAATGCTAGTTATGGAGCTTATTAGCGGAAGCGATACCGATACGCCAAAAGATATGCTGAATTTCATACGCCTGTGTAATGCAGAATACTCTATAAGGCAAGCCACAAGACATTTTGGAAATGCGCTTTTAACAAACCACAAAAAGAACTAATACAATGACTGCTAATATTATTGCTTTCAAAAACAAAGGACTCATAGACCCAAGAGCATATCAGGTCTTTGGAGTCAATGCAAAGACTTCAACCAATGCGATAGGAGAATTTGGCACCGGCATGAAGTATATGATTGCCGTAGCACTGCGCCTAGGTGCAAAAGTGTCTATCTGGCGAGGGCTAGAAGAAACTATTCTTACAGTAAAAAAAGGCGAATTCAGAGGCAAAGATTTTGAATTCGTTGTTGACCAAGAAGGAACCAAGCTTCCATTCACTACTGATTTAGGAATCAAATGGGAACCATGGATGGCGTTTAGAGAAGCATATTGCAATGCTATAGACGAAGGAGGCACCGTAGGCAAACTGGAAGACCATTTCCCTGAAGAAGATCACACCGTAATTATATTAGAAGGCTCTGATAAATTATGGCAATGTTATCTAGAACGCGATACAATTGTTCTTCCAGATCACATAGAACCGCTATTCACTTCAAAAGACGGTGATGTAGTAGTATATCCAGGCGTGTCGGAATTTCTATATCGACGCGGTGTACGAGCAGACAGATGTGATCCTTCATCTGCTTTTACATACGATTTCCCAAATGCTGATTTAACAGAAGATAGAACGTTTAGACACCAGTGGCACTCTATTTACAATCTATCAAGGGTTATCGTGGCAGAGCTACCTGTTCACATGCTAGATCGTGTATTTGACTCTGCCAGAATGGGCTGGGAAAGAATTCTTGGCTTTAATGGAGAGCCAAGCAAAGGGTTCATCAACAAGGCACAAGATAGGCTCAATAAAAACCAATTCTTACCAGACAAAGTGCTTTCTCTTCTCGTTGATAACAAAAGCAGTCAGCAAATGATTGACGAAATGAAGACCGTAGAGCCTTCTTTATTCGAGGAGAAAATGATTGCTGATGTTCTTGCAATAGTAAATACTACCGGAGATTCTACTAAAAGAAACGCAATATCATTCAAGGAAAAGCTACCGGGTGGCATTGATTCATTAATGTCTTCTGGGATCATATATATGACAAAAAACTTGCTTACTAACGATGATTCAATGGCAGTAGAGATTATGAGGCACTTAATTCAAAAAAGATATGACGTAGCAGGAATTGGATCTGCCAGTTTCGGCATGAGTGCTGTTCGTGAAGTTATACGAACTATCAAATTCTTAAAAGAGACAGATTAAATGAAACAGTTTTATGCTTATTTGCACGAGAACGGTAGTATCCATATTCGACAGGATATGGGTGCTACCGATACAGGATTATTAGATGCAGAGAGCAGCCCACACGTTATAGCAACAACCTCTATGTACTTTGCTGCCAATAACGATTCTGCCCGAAGAGTAGCTATAGAAAAGCTGTGGGATGACATAGAAAGGATTCGTAAAAGACAAATCGTTGATGTCGAAGTATTTACCAGAAAACTACTTGATGATTTCAAGCTGGATACTGAAAGATCTTTACACATAAAAGATAAAAAAATACTTGGTTTATCAAATGAAATAGAAAAACTAATCGGTTCTTACGCATTGATTTTGTACACCGTGGTGTTCCAAATAGTGTGGTTAATAGCCATATCAATAATAATAATACTTAAATAACTATGCCCAATGCATCATACGACCTCGGCAAACTACATGGATTCATATTTGGATTCATTCTAACAATTGTAATTCTCACATTCATAATAACAATATCCACAAAAGTAGCTCTCCCCTATATCAATGGGGAGGGCTACTACCGTGGGTGGACAGAAGCAACGCAAAAGCTTAACCTGCCCAGCGTTTCTGAAATAAACAATATGTCTAAAGTATGCAGCCAACTAAAATGAAAACTCTTAAAAGAAGATTCAAGAGACGAAGCCGATTCGAAAAAATCGAAATGACTTGTGTCGTTTTACTAATCGCTATAGCCATTTACTTTGGTGGTAGCCTAATAATGAGATAACTATGTCCATCGAGAAAGACAAGGATATTAAAAATGCTGTAAAAGTCGTTTGCGGCCACTGTAACGGAAGCGGAACAGACACCCGTTGGAGCAATCTATCACAGGCGTTCGCCGATATAGATATGTGTGACCCATGCACTGGAAGAGGACACCATTTCATGCAAGAGTGGATAGACAATGATCCTGTTGATCCGCCAAGACACGATATGGTGCGTCAATACTATGGAGAGGAATAATGGGAATCGCATCTTCAGAGGCCTGCCAGACTCCAAAGGAGTGCCGCAACGCCTACGCAAAGCTATTTGCTAATTGGAGAAAGGAAAGTATCAAAAGGGAAAAGAGGAAACTAGAAATAATAACAAAATACGGTGGTCAGCCGTATCATCATTTAATTCCAATTCCACCTTATGCCCCTCGATGTTTTCCAACAGAGTTACAAAAAGATGATAAGCATCTAAATAACTTAGCAAGTTGGCTATCTGATATTTCACGGATACAAAAGGAGATACCAAAAGACTGCTCTGAAAAAGATTGGGAGCGTAAAACCAGCCGGTCTGTAGCAGAGCGCACTGCAATAAATCACGCAATCAAATTCTGTGAGACAAAAGCAAAGCAGTCAAATAACAGTATCGTAATGATTGATATTGTTAGAGATTGGATTTCAGGATGTCATGGAAGCTCAAGTGCGTGTGACACCAGTTTTATGTCTAGAGGCAATGAGCTTGTTATTCAGCAAGCCAATTCAATACCACTAAACTATAGCTTCAGGATTGACAAGCTCGTAAAACAAGCATTTGATCATCTTGGATTCACCGCAGACGGGAAACCGATTGCACAAGCAAGTCTATTCTAAAAAAATGGCAATACGTAAAGAAGAAGACGTTTTCAGAGCCTTAGAAGATGAAGACGTTGAGATCCTAGAGTCATACGCAAAAGCGTGTGACAGAGAGAAAACGGCTAAGGCAATAAAAGATTCTCTCAAAGATAAAGTCACAGAGATTCTGGGGCGTGAGGATACTGGAAAGCTACTGGTTCATCCCAGATTTGCTTACAGTGTTACTTACCGTCGCGTATGGAATCCCAATATCAATACGCAGAAGCGTGAAATTGATGTAAATGGTCAATTCGTTGAAGCTTCGATAGCAGACCTAAAGAATGCTGTCACAAGGCTCACAAAGGTTGTCCAGATCCCCGATATGGAAATAGGTAGTACTATAGCCATTTCTGCTACGCAAGGCGTGTAGCTCAAATATGATAAATTGACCATCGAGAAAAGAATACAATGGAAGCAAACAATTATCCCGCAGAAGTGGGAACGCTTAGAACAGAATCAATGATAATCTCTCCATCAAGCTATACACGCTTGTTGACGGATGAGGCAGCAGCGATACTGGACTCAAAGACCTATGTCGGACAGAACTCAAGGGTTCGCTACGACAGTCCATTGGAAATGATTACGCCATTCCTAGACGTAGTTACTCCAATTAGAGACTCAATTGGTATGGATTTAACTATTAATTTAGACGCATCCAATCCAGTTACCAACCTAAACGACGATGATACCGAAAACACCTCTTGGGGTCGTGTTCGTTGCGAGGTCGTTCTTAACGGCGAAATCAACATTCAGGCTACGCACCCTGATTTAATTGATGCCAGAAGTACCGCAGAGGGATTTAGGGAAGTCATTGGCTTCATCTATGCTTTTGATCTTGGGGTGCCAGAAGTAATTGTGTATCACGGATCACGTGCTACTTCGTGCCTAAATCTTATGATTTTTGGAGCGCAGAAAGTACGTAAATTTAACTATGCACAAGATGGCGTAGAAGCCGCACACGGAGAGGTAATTAACTATCTTCGTAATGCAGGAGAGGAAATCGAGCGTCAACGCGCGTTTATCCAAAGACTCATGAACACCTATTGGTCAGCAGACCAACTTCACCTCAACATCGGTAAAATGCTCACCCACGTTACGTTGAAGAACACGTTTGGACAGGCAGCACTTATATCAGCCGTAAAGGATTTTAATGATCCCAAGGGCAAATACACACTGAACGAGAATGGTGGCATGACGGCTTGGAATTTTCTACAAGCATTAACACAATACGTAACAGACAAATCCTATATCAATGTCTCGCCAATAAAGACATTTCAGATAACAGATTATATCCAAAGACTAAACTAAAATGACAAAAGCGCAAAGAGCACGTAGGGTCTCACAACTTGAAAAAGATGCTGAGAAATGGGGCAATAGAAGTCAAACCGCCAATGGTGTAGTGGATATTTCTATTTGCTTAACACTGAAGGTAACCTTTAATTCCTACGCGCTTATCCTTCGAAAAACCGTAAACATAGACTGATGGCACAGAAAATTGATCTCGAACTGAAGTCTTACGCTGACTACGTTAACGAGGAAGCCATGCCCCCCTTTGCTATTACAATAGCAGGGGATCCGGGTGTTGGCAAGTCTACACTAGCCCTGTCTATGTCTTCAGAAATGCCTGTATATTTTCTTGAAACCGAAAAGCGATTTAAGCGACTCGCCAAAAAGCTCCATAAAGAGGTTATAAACCCGGAGAATATATTCGCTATAGAAGTATCTAATTGGGGTGACATACTCATCGCTTTAGGAACAATCAAAAAAGCTATCAAAGATAATGACCCAACCAACAAGGGAGTCGTGATTATTGATAGTGCAACAGACTTCAAAAACTTTGCAGATCACGAATGGAGAGAAACGAATAAAACATTCCCACCAGTGAACTGGTCAAAGCTATACAAGATGATGAATGACGTTGTAAACGGCATAAAGTCTCTTGGTCTATCCATTGTATTTACTAACAGGGTCAAACCCGACTATGATTCAGACGGGAATCAAACGGGAAGCGTAAAAATTGACCAATATAAAAATCAAAAAGACTTATCAGAGGTGGCTCTACTGATGCTTCCGACAGGAGACATCGAAGTGCATAAAAACTCATGGCATGACATGCTTGTGTACCATACCGATTCAGAAGGACTGAATCGAAATATGACGTTACCTCAAATCATCGAGAAACTTCAAAGTTAAAAAAATGGCAAACGAATTCACACCAGGAACATCCTTATCTACGCCGACATTCTCGGGCCCAAAAGATGGGATATTTATAAGAAAACACACAATCGTCGGATCAAATATCCAGTACGATACCAAAGTCGCTCCAACGTGGAGTGCATCAAGTGTAGTTTTAATCCTTAAAATCAAACCGGAAGGTAAAGACTGGGATAAAGAGGTGAAAATATTTGGTGATTACAAAGTTAGTGAAGACGGAGAAATCACTGGAGAAGGCACCACGTGGCGGGTATGGGACACTATCCGAAAACTGGCACAGAAACATGGAATAGATTGTTCCTATAATTCTGACGGTAAAATGACCGCGGGTAGCGCACGAGGAACTATAGAAGGTGACTTCAAAGCTTTCGATGGCCTAGAAGTGTGGGGCTTGTCCTATCCTGGATACCAGAAAAAAGATGGTGATGGAGCAGGGTTTTCCACATGGAGCCGCATATTCGTCCAGTTTGATGGACAGGATGATGAAGACATAAAAACAACTATGCGCGACTCTTTTCTTAGCCAAGTAGCAGAAGGTTGGGAAAAGAAGTATCAGCCGTGGCTAATGGCAGAATGGGAATTAGTTCCAGAGCTAACCGGAAGTGCTAAATTCAAAGAACAAATGAAAGAGGCAAAAATCAAAACTTCAAAAACGCAAGTTGGCAGAAACGCAGCATCTGCCAATGACGACACGTTTGAACAAGATGACGATCTTCCTTTTTAATAAACAGCAATAAAGCTACTTGTATTGAATCATGATAGACCCTACGTTTAAAATCCGTATTTAAGCGTAGGGTCTATTTATATCCATCGAGAAATGAATGAAAAACAAATTAACGAAAACTCTGGTAACAGAAAAGAAGGAATTATCCAGCTTGAGCCTAATAAATTATGGCGAGAGCAAGGAAAAGCAGACGGTTTGGAAGGGATTGTCGAGGGATCCTTTAAATACCATGAAATTATCAGGGACAGTTATTCGACAAACGCTCTCGTTAGGCGTTACGATAAACTTGAACTGAATGCACACCATGTACCAGTTTGGCGAAGCTATTTTGCATTTGAAAAAATTGTAATAGGCTACCTAGCTGAACACAAGAGGTTGCTTAAAAGTTACCCTCATCCAGTTGGGATCAATGAGATTATTATTGATCTTGATACCAAAGACGGAATATTACCCGAACAAGTCCTAGATGAAGCGCGTCGATTGGTGAAATACCTAATCGAGTTCCATGAAGTCCCGACAGAGTACATTCGTGTATTTTTCTCGGGAAGCAAAGGCTATCATGTTCACCTACCAAATCTATTCGGATTTCGTCCTTCTGACACCTTGCCTGCCGTAGTAAAAGCTACATTGATACACGAGTTCGACTTCTGTGAGTCAATGGATACTACAATGATCCGTAAGAATGGGCTCATAAGAGTCCCGTATTCACGCCATCAGGAGACAGGGCTGTATAAGCAGCCACTTTCTATGGATATGTTCTTTGCGTCCTCCGTAGACGATATAAGAGCATATGCGCGAATTCCAATCTACATGCCATGGGTACTGCCAGATGAAATAGAAACTTCATTATCTCATCTGAAAGCCGCTCCAACCATCGCCAAGCGCGGTGTGTATGTTGATTCGACCAATACCACAACAAGAGTCACCTGTATGCAAAAGCTCTGGAACAGAGGAGCGGAGCAAGGGCGAGGTCACAAGGATAGTCTAAGACTAGCCTCATGGTTACGCCGTATGGGGGTTCCAAAAGACGCAGCATTACATATGCTACGTGGGTGGTATGGGTTCGGTGATGACGAGGATCAAGGAAAGATTGTCAACAGCGTCTACGATAAGAAATACACCTATTCGTGTGACGATGAGGTAATGAGGGAGTTTTGCGATGAGAAATGTCTATTCCATAATCTGGGATGGCGAGAAGAAGACCACGAGACTATGGTTAATGATTCAACAGAACTATTTAAAGGTTTAAAAAAATACAAAGCCAAAATAGAAGAAGATGGTGGTATAGATCTGCAAAAGATCTGGCCTTCACTCAAAGAGCCTTATGTCATATTGCCCGGAGAAGCAGCAATGTTTACCGGAGACACAGGCATGGGAAAAAGCTCAATTGTTCAAGGAATTTGTGTAAGGCAGTTTCCGCACGTGCATAAAACTGTGCTATATCTGAATAACGAAATGAATGAGGCATTGTGCTTCAGGAGATTCCTACAGGTAGCTCATGGATACACAAAAGGAGAAACGTTATCATCCATTGGTCGAATTGGATCAGAATACCTTCTGGAGCCCCTTAATCATATAAAAATGGTATCGGTTGCTCCAAAACACGGACAAGTTATAGATGCAGTCAAGGCACATACCCCAGACATTCTAGTGATCGACACAACGGATGCCATAGAGGTTCAAGAAGCAGGAAATAACGATCAGTACCAGATGAAGGTGGTGATTGAAATGATGCTTCGCCTTGCCCACCAGTATAACATGATCGTGATTGGTGTTCATCATCTTAGCAAAGAAGGAGCAAAGAAGGGATTCGTAGACCTAAACGCATTAACTGGAAACAGAGCAGCGGTTACAAAAATGGATCATGTATTTGCGGTGACCGGGGCGCCTAATGGAAACGAAAGAACCCTTCGGTGTCTAAAAGCGCGTGATGATGATAAATTCAGCTTAAAACTGAATTTCGACGGAGCGCGAATGCAGATGACTGATGCTGATACTGGAACACCTTTATTTAAAGAAATAAGTGAATAAACTAAACTATCCAACAGTCCTTAAAATACCACAACTGATAGGTAGAGAAATAATTCTACCTGTCACGCCTATTCCAAAGCCTCGCATGACGAGGCGGGATAAGTGGGCGGAAAGACCATGCGTAATGCGCTATCGAGCGTTCAAGGATGAACTACGCGTAGCTCTAGAAGATACACCTTTTCCAGATGATGTTTTGATAGTGCTATTTGGTATACCAATGCCAAATTCATGGTCTAAAAAGAAGAAAGAAAAGATGTGGACAACAGCGCACCAAGCAAAGCCTGATGTGGACAACCTACTAAAAGCTCTGATGGATGCGGTAATGATTGAGGATCAGTCAATACATACCGTATTTGCCCAGAAAGTCTGGTCAGAGGAAGGTTACATACGTTTTGTTACTTATCCGAAAAAACAATGAACAACACAAGTTTTTATAACACTGTTTCAGATTCCGGTGATGTACTCCAACACCATCGGAACGCGGCAAAGCAACAGGAGAAAGAAATAGAAAAAGTGTTTAGGGAATATGGCAAAGGATATTACTTAGCACAATATCAATTACGACAAAGACTTCCTATGCCTATTGCATCGTGCAGTAGAGCATTTCGTAATCTCACGATTCAAAATATACTCGAGAAAACAGAAAGAACAACTCTAGGCCCAGAAGGCCGAAGAGTGCACTTATGGAAACTCACACCGTCAAAAAACAAACAATGCAATAATCATCATTTCGATATTGTTACCGGAAAGTGCCGGGTATGCAATACTACACCAGCTAACGCGTATCAAAAAAAAGAGGTTGAAAAACAATGACAATTAAAGAATTAATACTAATTTAAATTATTGTAGCAAAAAATTACTCATTTATCATTATAATAAAAATGGTTCTCAGGTCATTCTCGATGGATGAGTAAATCAGGGCTTGACCAGCCTTGAAAAAATCCCCTCCGATAGGAATATCGAGAGGGGATTTTTTTTATTGACCTCTAACAAGTGATGGTGCACCATATTCCGTAAATCGGTCAATCTGGCTGACTCCGTTGCGATCAAATGTGTAAACATAAGCCCGTCCCGTGGAAGTTTTTTCCAAACTCCTCTGCACATAGCCTTTTTCTAATCCTGTACGGAGCGCAGCACGTGCTTCTAACGCTTCTCTACCCTGACCCTCGAATGCACCTATGACTTCCTTCTCGGTTAAGCCAGAGCCTCCACGGAAAGCTTCTTCAAGTACTGGGCCTGTTTCTCTAGCCATTCGGTTACGCATGATGTCATCACGAAGTCCCGCAAACTCCCTAAGCGGTATGCCGGCAAGGTATCGAGCCGCCTCATTGGGATTCTGTAGAGTCCGAACAACATCATATCCTATGCGCCCAAAAGGAAAAAGCGTGGCCAGCTGATAGGTGCTCATCGTGTCCACCTCATCTGTTACTAATCCCCTAAACGCATCTGCTCCCACATTGACAAATTTAGATAAAATAACAGGAGTGATCTCATTGATCGGGCCAAGAGGACTAGAAAAGAACGCCGAATCCTTTTCGTATCCGTCACCAAAGAAATAATCAGCTAATTCAGAAAACCACGAAAACGGAGGTGGTAACGTGTACTCAAATAAAGAAAAAGGAAAAAGTGAAGCCAAAGAGATAGCCATCAAATCAGCAAAAACAATCCTTTGAAGCTTTTTGAAGTCCTCACTCCCAACAGCAAATCCAGAAGTTTCTGCTTCTTGGTATATTTCCCTACGCATCTTCGGAGAAGACCACCCCCACAATTTAAATCGTGAAAATACTTTACCGAAATTTGTTCTTGCAAATGCGGGACGCTCACTGGCTCCATAGAGAAACTGCGATGCCGCCACGGTCTTGCGAGCCTGGTCAAGCAATGCGGGGTGGTCAAACGGGAGCTGATCCATTGGGGCCATTGTCTGACGAGCTTTAATATATCCCGCGAGAAAACTTCTGGTACGAAGCTTTTTCTCTGATTCACGCATAAACCAAGCGCCTGAATCAACAGCCTTTTGTGTGATACCATTCTTTTTGGCAATCTCGTAGAGTCTACGGTTTTTCATTTCTGTTCCTTTCCCCAACTCGGTGGTTACCTCATCAAGGAACTGCTTCCATTTGCCTTCTCGGTACAAGCCCGTAATACCGGCTTCGTGAATGATGTAATTTTCAATTACACCCATTTTAGAAACCCATTCGTCCACATTAGCCATAGACTTAAATTCAGGATTGATACCCGACCAATAAGTTATGTCTCTAGCCTGTTTAAATGGACGATAACCAGTGTGCGCTACTGTATTTATCGTGCCGCCAATGACATTAGCCGCATAGCTCTTGGCGTGAAAAAGCAACGCCATCATTTCGTACTTAGCTTCTAAATCAGCAGCGCCTTTGTACATTTGGGAAAGAGCCCTTACCTGATCTGGATGCAAAGTGTCACCCTCTTGGACTTTTGTAATCTGATCTATCGCATCTTTTTCAAAATCCTTTTCCTCCTGCCTAGTCATTGGCCTGCTATTTGTTCGTTCGAATATCGCACGATCAGCATCAGTAACTTTATGGAGTCCAGATAAACGCACCATGGCCCTGTTTATGGAAGTGCCTTTTGTCATAACAAGATGGTCACTAAGCCAGTAGTACGGCGTGTTCTTAATATTAAGTCTCTCAAGAACCTCGGGAGTAAACGTAGAAGCCTTGCCCATAGTGTCCCGAACATAAATGCGTTGCCACATACCCCAAGACTTGTTATGCTCACCCATTACCGGCTCCCCGGTAGATGTTTTGGAGTTTTCGAAAGAACGAATAACGTTACGCGATAGCGTATGAGCAATGTTGTTGTACGAAGAACCACCAAGCTGACGGGCATACTGATTCAAAACTTGTGCATCCGTTCTGTATCCATCCCAGTTTCGACCACGAGACATTGCGCTGCCAAAAGTATCTTCGCGGAACCTAGATAGGAATGCACCGGTGTTGTCATCAAGCATGTAGTCGGCAAAAGCATCGCTAGATTCAAAAAGCGTTGTCTTCCGAACAAGCATTGAGTTTACCTCCTCTCTCAGCTCCCCGGCAATAACATCATCTTTTGATAGACGAATACGTTCTGCTGCATCCTTCGTCATCAAGTCTCTGTCGTGATCCATGTGAGGAAACGCGCCTTCAAGTCGCTCTGTAACTATAAGGTTGTGGTTATCACGTAGTCGCCGCCTGGTGTACGTCATTCTGTTGCTAGGCGTGTCGTTGGTAGCGATCCATAGGTCATTCTCAAACTGAGAGTAGTCCTTCTTGTCCTGCCACAACGTTCTCATGTCGCGATCTGGCAACTCCTTATGTAGATAGTCGGCAAAGTCACGCATCCCCTCGCGTTGAGCATCCGAAAGTCCTCTATTCTTATGCGACTCAAGCGTTACGAGCCTAGAAAGAACCTTCGCATCCTCAACATCCTCGATAGGGCGCGCCCAGTCAACGCTCTTCATAGCCATCCGGGCAATCTCTCTGTCGTGATACATACCTGCCGTAGATACCACATCGGGATTCGACGGAACCGCATCGCCACCGCCCACAAGCCTCCTCGCCTCAAAAAGAATCTCATTCTCCATGGCGAATAGTCTGCCGGGATCATGAGGTATGTGTTGGTCATCAGAGTCGGGAAGAGCGCGTTGAAACATCGTTTTTAACGAATCACTCCACTTCTTGAGGCTTATCTCTCCGTCTTCCTCTATGTGCTGACGTAAGTATTTAGCTATCCATGCCTTGCCTTCGATATGCACATCAAAAACATTCCTTAATGTCTTCTCTAGCCGGGCACCCATCTGTTTCGTAACCTCGCGCATCGTAAGCGTCTGTTGGCTACCATCAATCTGAACGTGATACAACCTGTCAGAGAGCATTTTCTCTACGTCATTAGGGTTTAAGCCTTCTGTTTTAATGCCGTAGTCTTTAGCGAGAGCAGCCATAGCCCTCTGCTTCCGCATGATATAACGATTTTTAAAATCTTCAAATCGTTGCCATTCTTCTCCTGACTTACCCTCTTTTTGTCTTATGGCACCGGCTATCTCCATTTCGTGAACAGCAATAGTAAACAGGTTATCCTGATCATCAATGTCTGTATCCCGGCGAATGATTTTCCCCTTCAGCACAGGAGCTACATCGGTGTTGAACTGATCTTGAATAATGTTGTACTTGCCATTCGTTAGAGTGTCACGCGTAACCCCATTCAGATCAATAAGTCTCTGGAAGTGGCTTTCGGGAGACTTGGTAGGCCCGGACATATAAGCCGTATCCCACGTACCATCTTCATTTTGTTTGTTCGTAAGAAGAAGGGTCTTGCCCTCTCTCTGATTAGCGTCAATAAGCTTAATGTCATCTAGCTTGGTAAAATCAGAATTGGTACGAATAAACTGCATCGTGTGCCACCATCTGAACTTGCGCCCATCGGCGTTCAGACCATCAAACATACCAAACCCATCACGCAAGAGCTTCGTTAGAAACGTACCACCATTTTTCCATCTTTTGAGAACAGATTCAAAGCCTTTTAACTCTGACAGAGTAAAGTCTTCAGGTTGCGCCTTCCCATAAAAATGTCTCATCACTTTTAGAACGGATTCAGGATCTTTCGCAAATTCAGGATACGTAGAAGCAATTTTGCTAATGGTATCAACTGAATCCTGTATCTCTTTAGATAGTTCAACACCTTTTGGATAGATCGTCCGCTGGATCTCGCTAACAGAAGCCCATCGTTTTTCCGCTTCAGTTTTACCAATAGAGCCCCTCATGAGCTCGCTAACGTTATCCACCTTCTTGACATGTAAGGATCCAAATACATTGTCAAACTGACGAACGTACTCCTGCACAACACTAGGGCCAGCAACATCCAATCCAATAGACCTGCTCTCCGTCCTAACAGCACTCAAGGCAGACTCCGCGGCCGTTGGCTTTATAGGGTTGTCTTTTTCTTCGGCAAGCTTTCTAAGTCTATCGTTGACTGTTGTTGAACCGTAAGGGGAGATGAGAAATGCATCGAAAAGGTTTCTGACCCCTTCGTAAGAAATTGGCTGCTCTGAGCCGTTTGTACGCTCGGGCGTAGAGTTAATATCTGATAAAAACTGGTACATACCTTTTTTGAAAAGGTCGGGTAAGTCCCGCTTGTCGTTATCTGATCCACTGCTTAATAACCTCCTGTATTCTCGTTCAAATAAATCACGCGCGTTTTTTGATGCGCTTTTCTCACGCCTGGATGCACCTTGTTCGGTACGGTCTCTGCCGGCACGAGACAAATCTTCAGCATATCGTTTCGCAAAGGCTCCTTTTAGATACGTAGCGCCTTCTAAAAGTTTCCTAGCCTCATCGCTTTTCATACCAGAAGAAATAAACATTTGTTTAACTAGCGGTATACCAACAATTTCCTCTGCGCCATGCTCAACAAAACGATTGATCTCCGAATTTATTTTAGACAAAGCGGTTTTTCGCTTTTTCAAGCCAGATTTTGAAGAAGGGAAATATTGAGCAAGCCCGCTACCCTCTCCTTCAGAGACGTTATCAACGCTTCTGACTTTCTTTACAAAATCGAAATACAAATCATCGTTAGCAGCCATTAATCCACGACCGTGATCTGTCCTTATATTTACAGCGTTACCACGTTCCATATAAGGCTTGACCATCCTTAACTGGGAGATGAATGACTTTGAAGGAATAGGAACTCTACCCTTATCATCATAAAAGAACGGAAGATCTTCTTTAATACCTGTTGCTTTATTCCGATTTACGTAATCGCTTATTTCCTTAAAGCTCGTTTCGAACCGAGAAAAATCGCTAAGAACGTAGTCCAAAAGCGATATGTTCTGCGGCTTAATGGTCTGAATCGTGCGAGATAACTCATATAAATAACCCTTTAACGGTCTACCTTCATTATCTTCCGGGAAAAACTTTGCTGCTTCAACCTTATCGTCAAGGGTATAAGGGCGCGGCCTGCCAGAAGTGCGATCACTACCAAAGAAGACAGAGTTCACATCACGAAGACGTTGTATAAGCGTATCTCCAAGACTAAACTTTAGATCATTCTTTGCAAAACCAATCTCTACTTTTTCTTTCCCTCTCAAGAGTATGTCAAAAAGATTTGTTTCTTTTTTATTTAGATGAAGCTCTGTACCAACACGAACAAAAGTGTTCTCGTCAAGAATATTCCTAATAACGTCACCATTCTTGTTCACCACATCAATACGAGAGAAAGCGCCATCCATTTGGATAGCCATCATCTCGTGCTGTTCTGCCATTGCCCCAAACTTAGGAACGTCAACAGTAGCTTGAACAGCGCCATTGGATCTTGCCCGTAGCAAAACCCCATTATCATCGCGTGGGGTGTAGCGTAATAAATGCTCCCCATCGGACAGCGGTTCAAGTAGCTCCCCGTACTGGCGAGCGTGGCTGTACATCGTTTGAACAATCATTCTATTGTTCACCGCCATACCCGTTAGGTCTGAGCGGGCCCGTGACACCTCCTGTGCAATCCGAGTCCGGTGGTAAGGATCAAACATGGCCATTTTCCGCAGCGCGTTAGGGGCCAACTTGGGAAGGCCGGGGAGGTCTTCTGGAGAACGAAGATACAGACCGATGCTATCTTCATAAATAGGCTTCCCATTTTCATCCTCTCCAATTTGAAGTGCTGTGTCAAACGATTTCTGGTTGTTGCGGTTAGCGTTAACAATTTCCTTCATGCCTTTTGGCATGCCCATATATACAAAAGCGGTATCAATATCAAGGTCAGCTCCACCAAGTCGCCTCATTGTCTTTTCGTGGAGAATGACACCCTTGCCTTTCGTGTTGGTAAATCCAGCAAAAACTAAGTCTTGCGACCCGGAAATATCAGCGATAGGAACGCGCGCCAGGATTCCCGTAAGGTCTTCGCGGAGCCGACCCCTGTAAGCATCATCTGATGTGGTGCGAAAATCCTCGAAGACATCTTCAAGCCTTCTTTTAACTTCCCGAAAGATTTCGCCCTCCTTTTGAGTAGCTGTGATTTCGTAATCCCGGAGTCCTCCTTCGAGGAGATATGTGTTTTCATTTAGATCTGGAATGTATTCGTTCTTAGGTTGCGACTGTTTGGGTGTTGTCTTTTGAGCCTCACCAGAAATTCGAATTGCCAGCGTATTCTCAGGTAAAGAGGATACCGAATTAAGCGTGATGCGAGAAGGGGAGTCTGGGTTTAAATAATCTTGTCTACGGTTCTCGTTTGGATTAACATTGGTGATAAACCTAGCCTTTACACCAGATTTTAATCCCAGTCTGGATTCTAAAGCATACGTTTCTTTAGATATAATCTCCCATACATTAAAATCTTCGGTTTGAATCCTACTCCCAACATCAAATTTCTTAGCCTCTATTGGCTCATTAGAAACCTGTGTATCTATATTTTCAAGATCCTCAACCTTGCTATCGCGCACGTAATTGTCACCTGCGCCAAAATGAATTTGCTCACCATTATAGGTAATGCCCCTAGCAACACCGGGAGTTATCGGCTTGAGAACAGCTTTAAATGCGCTATTCCATACCGGTTTCGTCATGGCAGATACGATCCAGTTAGAATACAACTGACTCATTTGCTTCTGTGCTGAATGCGAGAGCATAGCCGCGTGGGTGCTTCGTCCCGACTTCTTCACTTCATCAAAGATGATGTCAAATGGTGTCCTTTGATCCATAGACTGGGACAAAAGAGCCAAGTCCCTATCCGAATCATTGTCATCATATCTTCCTACCTCGTCGTCATCGCCAAACATATCTCTGCGCCCAACGAGATACTGGTTCATGCGGTCATAAAGCTTCTCGTTACCCGGCTTTAAGGCTTCATTGAATAAATTAACCTTGTCTACTCGTTCAACAGAAGGATTGTCTCCACCAAACAAGGCTTCTAGTCCTTCGTCAGAAGGAAGACGAATGTAATCATCAAGTGCCGTAACGCGGCTATCTCCTGTTAATCCCTTGTGAACAACTTCGTCATAGAACGCTCTTTCCCTTTTTGTAGCAGATAACCGATCAGCAAAGTGCTCCACATTATTTCCAGAAATACGATACTCAAGCTGCTCAGAGGCAAGCATACTGCCTATCTGTTTTGCAAGTTTAGCTGAACGCTGAACATTATCACCCGTATCCAAAGACAGCATGATGTCTTGTGGACTCATCTCGAGGATGTCGGTGTCTTCTATGCCCTTCCACTTCTTGCCAGAGCCGATCTGGAATCCATCTTTATTGAGTTTATAATTATGAGAAGGTCTTTTTCCACGCTGCTTGGCAGCGGTATTGTGAATCATCATATCCACTCCCGCTTTTTTCATAGCAAGCTGGGTACCCGCATCAGCCCGGTGAAAAGCCATCTTGCCAATCAGTAGCCCCTCATCGTTGCCTTGAGAAAGAATAAACGGCTTCAGTGAGGATCCGGTTTGATCCTTCAGATTTGTCATCGACATCAGTTTGTCAAATAATAAATCAGAAACCATTACGCTACCATCAGTAACTTCTGCGCCAATCCTATTTAGCACCTCACCAGTAGCCTTGTCAATCTTTGGCTTACCAACAGTAGCAAAATCGTTGAGGTCATTCACTACCATGTATTTGATAGAACTATCAAATAAGGTCTTGTCTGGACGATAATAGTTATTAAAAAGAGGCTGAAGACGCTTGTTGAAATCAGCAACGTCACCAATAAATCCTTCCCTAGAAACAAGATCCTTGATGCTCATGCCACCATTCATGTCCCTCCAGTAATTAATGTTGCTCACGAATTGTCGCTCAAACTCCTCACGCGCTCTCTGTGGCTTCATGCCGCCCTCTACCATAGCGGCTATCGAACGAGATTCGATAACGTTGTAAGCTTCCTCGTTGCCCTCCCCAAAAGCTTTTTTAATATCAGGTATTTGAGATGCCGCGTTACCGTTTACGTTATAAAGAAGAAAATGAAATTTATTCTTATCAGCTTCTCCGTGTGCTAGGTAGAAGCGAGAACGTCCGTTCTTATCGTATAGGGGTATCCGCGTCTTGGAACCATCGTCTCCTTCAACATCAAAGAAGCCGTCTTTCATCTTGGCAAAAATATTCCCAGGATTCAGCAGGTCTCCAATTGGAATCTTATTGGTATCAGCTTGTCTCTTTAGCCTCTTTCCAACACGCTCATTGTAATCTACTATTGTGATGTGGCCTGAAAAGTCAGGAGCGTCATCAGCAAGCAGTCCATTGGCCCTTTGTATTCCATTGACAATGTTTATAGTGTCCTCCGTCTCAATCAATGAGCCAGAAAAATCCCTCTTGCCTTTATTGAACTGAACAAGACCAAAATCTGAATCAACACCAAATGTAGGACGAACTTTATTTTGGCTTTTTGCAAAAAAATAGTTGCGTAAAGGTTCTGTTTGTTTTTCCGTGAGCTTCGCTCCAGTAGCTTGCTCAAACGTTGAAGAAAGTGTGCTTCTGAATGTAGGAAAATCTAAACCGTCTATCTTTGCTTGATTGCCAACAGACTCAACCAGCGAAGCGACTTCAAACGCATCCCAGTCCTTTAATCCTGCGTCCGGGAGCTTAGAAAGAATCTCGGAAAATTGGATAATACTACGCCCGGGTATTGAACCCGTGTTGTATTGCCCCCGAAGAGCAAGAACGTCATAGATCTTTTGACGTTCTGCTCTTTCCTTCCGAACAACCGGGCCAGACTCATCTGACGGCTCAATACCAAAAGCTTTTTCTAAATTGTTTTTTATTTGCTCAAGACCGGCCCCGACTTCAACGTGTTTATCTAGGTCAATAAGTTTCCGAACTTCCGTTTGCACTTCGTCTGGAAGATTAAAGAAATTACTACCCTTATGAAATAAACGACCCTTGTTTCCGCGAGCGCCAGAATCTAGCTCACGATAATAATATTCTTGAGCCCTAGCCATTTGCGCTGAAGGTTGACGATACCCAAAATACCCACCAAGAATAGCAGAGTATGCCATATCGATAGAATCGCCACCCATAAAGTAAGCAGGTGCCGCATCAACAATGGCGCCGCTAATCGTACGAAGAATATTACCTACCGTGTCGCGATCACGAAGTATGGGTAAGTTAGCAAGCATTGCTGTCCCACCACCAAGAATACCGCCCTGAAATCCAGCCACGGCCATTGCGTTGATACCTTCAGTCCACGCGCTTGCGCCAGAAGCAATGCCAAGATGGGTCGCTTCTTGAATGAATTGCCTACTAGCAAGACGACCCGACTTGTCTAGATAACTCATGGCTGAGGAAACAGCCTTGGTTTTGTTAGCTTTGCCGACTAATAAATCGGCTGCCATCATAGGAAAGGATCGAAACTGAGCCGCCGCGGAAGCTGCGCTGCTAAGACCCTGCTTTGCTAAGAAATCCCGTCCTGCATTTCTTATAAGATTCTTAGGGAATCCGAATCCAATAAACCCTCCAAGATGTCCAAGCTGGCGAGCCATCTGCTCAACCCGGTTGTCGGAAACCTCACCCATTGGAAAGGTTGAGAATCCTGAAAGGTATCCAGAGGCCACTTGCTTAGCTATTTCATACGGACGAATCGCAAAGGGATCGTCTGTGCCGAGCTCTTCGCGATTAAGATAAATTTCCGCACTAGCGAGTGGGTCTGGGCCTCCAGCAAAACTACCCATTGGGTTCCCAAGCTGAAAGTCATCTGCCATGTGTTTATACTATATTAAAATGGATCTTAAGATGCATCATATACATCAGTTCTAAATGAATCTTCCGGCGGAAGCGTAAAGCTATCTATTTCCGCCCCTTCTTCAATCATGTCCCCAACATTAGATAATGACCCATCTAATTCGTCAAGAACATCATTTGCAGCACTAGAAACTGATTTAGGAGTGTTGCCCGTCCTGAGTTCAAGCCTAAGTTTTTTTATACGGGCTAATTGCTGACCTTTTGGAAGCTGCTTGACTTCGTCAAGTAGTCCGCTTATCAGCTTTTGTTTAGCTACGTTTTCACCATCAGACGCTATGACATCATCAATAAGGTTCGTCCATTCTTTTGAACGCTTCACGGCTGCGGTATTCTTTAAGAGGTCTTTTGCCTTGAGACCCTCTGAATCCATGAATTCCTGACGAGCCCTAACCCTGTAGGCACCCAGATTAGATGCTGATGCCGCTGCTTCTTTGTTAGCCGAAGCCGCAAGCTGCTCAGCCGTTCGTTGAGCAGCACTAGCCGTAGAGCGCAAGTCCTCTCCTCTATTAGAAAACTTCTTTATAACAGCTTGCACATCCCTGCCGGATTTTGTACTACTGCTCTTAACGCGAGTGTATTCATTTACAAACTCGCTGACCTCGTCATCGCTACCTCTCTGAAAGAAGTTAAAAATACCCTTGCGAGATCCATCTTCGCTATTCGAATACCGAAATACATCATCATCGAACTTTTCTGTGAATGCAGAGCCACGACTCTTCATGGCAGGGATTACACGCTTGCCATAAACACCATTGTCCATAGTATCACGGAAGGATCTTCCTTGCCTCAGAACATCATCAGTAGCTGATTCAATTACACTCTGACTACCGCCTGAGTAAACAGCATCATCGGCACTATTTACAAGAGTAGATCCGGGAGTCTTTGGATTCCCAATGGCGTATCCTTGTTTTCTCAAGAACTCCGCGTCGCGAGCAGATAGGTTATCAGTCGCTTTCGCAATGTCGTCAACACTAGCGTTCACGGAGTTATTAACTACTTTTGCAGCATCATCGGATACGGATCCGGCCACTTTGCCAGCGACTTTCTTGACGGTTGACGTAGTCTTGCCAGGGGCAAGTGCTCGGGCCGCTCTCGTAGCGTCCGCAGTATTTTTGCCAAGCATTCTGAGAAGTCCACCGCCGACAGCTCCAATACCAGCTCCAAGCAAAGCTCCACCTCCTGCTCCTTGGATAATGTCCTCGGCACTGTTGTAGTTGCCGAACTCATCTCTCGCAGCTGCGGAAGCACCGCCAAGCGCACTAAGGCCGGCACTAACCGCCATCGGTCTAGCGGCAGCCTTAGCCTTCTGAGCATAGCCAGAGAGAAGGGTCGCGCCTTCTTCCTTTGTCACTTTCTTCGTTGCCATCTTTGCGGCTTGCTGGGCAAGAAATCCTGTACCACCTCGTCCTGCGGCCCTGACACCGGACACAAGTGCTCCTGCACCAAATAGCGCGGGAAGAACCATGCCGGCAATGTCTCCATACCTACGGCTTTTCTGTTGAGAAACCGTAGTTGCAGGATCAAAAATTCCCATAGCCTCCGGGGCACCCATAGCAAGACTATTAACGAAGCCTATGCCAAACTCTTTAATCCCTCCACCACCTTTCTGCCCACCGAATCCGCGACCACGAACCTGTCTAGAAAGCTGATCGAGTTGTTTCAGATCGCTTACCCCAATTTGTGACTCGCCGCTCGCGTAACCACGCTCTGCTTTTTCAAGCAGAAGAAGTATCTGATCTATTCCTTGTCTTTGGCTCTCGCCACTTTGCTGAGTAAGAGTAGGGAATGTATACGGAGATTGTTGTTGCGGATCCATTATTGTTCACCCTGTGTTGGTGCTATTGGTGATCTTGAAAATTGTAGTAGTTGGCGAACAGCACCATTGGAGTCCACATCAAAAGCATTTAGCCCCATCCTGAAAGCTATCTGATCTAACTGTGAAAGTATTTGTTGCTGTTGCTCTCTTGGAATAAATTGATTGTCTTTACCCTCCTCGTCCATTGGCGCCAGTAAATCCCTTACCTTCATTAGGCCACGCTTACCGCTGAGAGCTCTGAATTGTTGTTGATAACCCTGATCATTCATTTCTTCAGGAGTGAACCTTTCATTATCAGAGAGTACGCCGTCCTTATTCATATCAACGCCATTCAGATCGGAATTGAAACTATCTATGTAAGACTGTACCTTGGCAATATTCTGATCCACATTCCCTTGCTCGAATTTTCCCCTAGGTTCGTTCGCAAACATTAACTCCAATGGCGATGCTGATGGCCTTTTCGCTACATTATCTTGCAATCCAAAATATCTACGTTTGGCTTCGTCCCGCTCTGTAGCTATGCGATCTGATTCGGCATTAGCCCTCCCAATCTGACCCAACTGAGCTCCCTGGACTTTTCTGGTTCCAGCCGCAGTTAAAGAAGATTCTCTAGCCTGTGTCATAGAATCCATCATCTCGCTGTATTGCTCCGAATTACCCATCCTCAAATACGCAGGATTCATAGCACTCAATGGGCCAGAAGGGGTTTCTGGGCCCGCCCGACCAATGGTTTCTCTTTCACCCGGAACGGCAAGGCCACCGCGACCAACTTCACCCTGTGTGAGGTACGGGTTCCTTACGATAAACTCGTTTTTAGCACGTTCGCCGAAAAGAGTTTCCGCCCTTGTATCAGCGGCTCCTGCACGTTGATTTGCACTTTCACTTATAAGAAAGTTTCGATCCGAATCCGTAACGGCTTGTCCATATCGGGCCTCTTCTAAATCCAATCTCCTTTTCTCCAGTTCATATTGCCTGTTTGAATTACGATTGCTTAAAGAAGCTTGACGGCCCGCCATTACTGCTTGTAAAAGTGACATGATTACTCTGGGTTATTTAGATTTTCATATACACCAAGAAACCCTCTATGACCAAGGTTTTGGTTCTGCATTGACCCTCCTTGCTGCGCATAACGCCGATTCCGTGGTCTCGGGCCGCTATTAAACGGATCTTGATAAGGAAGACCATAAGACGGTTGGGCCGTAGGCATTTGCTCAGTACCCTGATATTGAACCGTAAGTTTACCCGCGTCAGCAAGCCCCTTTTCAGCTCTTTTTTCTGGACTCATTCCGTTACCCCCAAAATAGGAGTCCAGTGCTGAAGTCGCAACGTAGGCTCCAACATCGCCCACATCACCAAGTAACTGATTTTGAGCTTGCATAGCAGAGGCCTCTACGCCAACCTTCTGGCCCTGAATCTGATTTATGGCTCCTTGATTGCTTTGTTGCGCGCGTAGGTTTTGATCCCTAAGCGTATCAGCACGATTCATCGCAGCACCTTGCAGTCTCGTCTGACCCTGCTGCCGAGACTCTTCTCCTAGCTTTAAGAACGTGTTGACACCACCGCCACGCATAGCATTGTTGGCGGCGTCCCTGCCCTCATCGTAAATACCCATAGACCTCGCTTCTCTAAGGGCACGAGAATCTATACCCGTCTCTTGGCGATCTAGTTTATTTCGAATTCTGACCTGATCGTAATAGGACTTGCTAAGAAATTCCATCTGACGCCTCCGCATTACGCGGTTATTCCTGGCTTGCATGAAAGATGTTATCAAGCTTGTTCCTCCTGCTATTGCTGCTGCTGCTAATAATGGAGCGGGCATGGTGTTGTTTGTTTAGTTAATGTAAATGTACGACATAGTCTCTTTTGTAATTACAAGCCGCCATATTTGGTTATTAGATTGATATAATGTCCGTCCATGTACTAAATGTACCAGCAGACACCAGTTGACCATCGGTGAAAGTAAGAGTTCGCTCCCTCCACTGGTCACTATTGCCACCACCAATCGTTTGTATCTGTGTTTCTTTAATAGTTGTCGAGAGTCCATCAGATGCTACAAGAACATTTGTGCCACTAATTTTCCTTATGTTGCCACCGACCGTCTCGTAAAGGAATACACCATCTTTAAAGTCTGAGTCACTCCCAACAGACGCGCCAGAAATGTCTAGATCAATAGTGCCAGACGTTGTAATAGTCCCTCCCTGTAAGCCTTCACCAGTGCCAATTGAGGTGACGGTTCCTGAGCCACCTCCTGCCGGCGTTGCCCATACAGCAACACCAAGGGAGTCATACTTCAAAAACTTTCCGAAGTCTCCTGACCCAGTGTTACCGGGCCAGCTAACCCCATCAAAATACAGAGTCCCCGATACCCAAAGTGCAAGGTCGTTATTGCTAGTGATAGCCTCAGATGTCAATGATGTGGTTATAGGATTCCCTCCACTGGTAACATTGAAACCACCCGTATGCATTAATGCTGTCTGGAACGTCGTTGTGTTTTGGGTAGATATTATACCAAGAGATATTGTGCTAACGGTGTTAGCAGACGAATCGCCAAAAACAAATTCGTTATTGTCAATATATAGTTCGCCAGAAGTGTTTGTTATGACACCAGAGACTCCCATTGTCAGAGTGCCACTAATAGTGAGATCGGTGACATTAGCATTCTTGAACGTGCCTGCACCAGTAGAGTCAAACACCTCTACACTATTGGCAAAGATGGATAACTTACTGCCGTTCCAAACCATATAGTCGTCTGAGCCTCCGACCTTAAAGTCATCGCCTGTTGTGTACCAATAGTTGTTTGCATTAAGCCATAGCCCATCGTTCGTTCCTCCGTCAACATCGTACCCAAAAGCCATAGGATTCCCGCTGCCAATCTCAATTCGACCATCACCGCTTATCGTAAGAACGGATGACGCCAACGAAGATGCCCCTGTCATACTGATGTTGCCAGCAATTGACAGATTAGATCCGTCCCACGAGAATTTTGGGGCAGCAGAGCCACCCATGTAAATAGTCCCATTAGTCAAGCTGATCTGCGAACCAAGCGTTGCGTTCCAGTTTGCAGATGTTAACAAGCCTGCTGTAATGTTACCCGCAGGGATACCCGTCAGTGATTCCTGCCACCCAGAATCATACACGTAAATCCTTTCAGCGTCAGACGAATCTATCCATACGTCTCCCGTTTCGAGAACAGTACCGTCTGCTCTTGTGGATGGGCCGGCAGGGCCAGCCTGTCTTTGAATCTGTCCATAACCCGTGGCCACAAGAGACGTAACGGTTGTCGTGCCGTCGGAATCAACGTGGAACGGCGCATTCGCTATGCCGCCAGCAGTCGGGCCAATTGCCAACACACCCAGATTTGATAAGGGGTTTACCCACATTGAGTTAAGCCCATTCTGGAAATGAGCTTGACCTGCCGTAATTGTTCCAAGATCAGCCGATAACGCACTCAACTTAGAAGCGTATATAAACGGCGCAGAGATAGCCGGTTGGTCACCAGTAAACACATAGTAGGCTCTTTCGGGCACTGCGCCAGTAGTCCTTATTGTGCCAACAAGTAAACGCTTGCCTGATACAAGACCTGCAATTGTTTCACTCGTAGTCAACTGGAGATGTGTAGCAGGCGTACCCGATCCTTCTCCCGCCCATGTATAAGGATCAAAGAATACATAGTAAAGCACATCATCCGTGTTCGGGTCAAGATCCCCAAACGAAGAACCGTCAACGTTAAGCAGGTATGGCAAGGCATCTCCCGGGTATTCTATTTGCCCCCTGTACTGAACAATCGTGTGCTCAAAACCTGGCTTGTGTCTTCCAAAGATCTTGACAGAAGCCCTCTTGGTAGAATCCTCGAGCTTTGAAGCCGTAATCTCACCGGGATCAATAAGGTCTGCATCAAACGGGTCAAATGGAATATCAATTCGTTGACGCGCATACGGAAGACCCTGTGCGTCTCCACCTTGATTAATCTCAGTCCACGCTCTACCAATAACAAACACCGTAGCAGGAACCAGTTCTGTTGAAGGAGAGAACGTGCCTAGACTAAGGCTATTAAAATCCTTATTTGTAGTAGCGAAATTTACAGATGCTTCCGAAAAGTCCAGGGGGTCAAGTTCAATATCGGGATCAAACGGGGTATTTAATTGCGCTCCAAAGTATACACTACCCGTATCTAAATCAGCACTGCCGGAAGCAAAGACCTCCCAAGTCCCAGATGCCTCGTCCCAATTTCCAACAGACAGGGCAAAGCTATCCAGCTCCGCATCCTTGTCCGGGTCAAACCCCTTTGAGGCATTAAGCCAGATAGCAGAAGAAGGATCAAGTGCTTGTATCTGAATAGTAAAAGAATAGTTCTTATAACCTTTTTCAATTCGAGGCATTGGAGTACGAAGTCTCCAATAACCGCCAGAAGGGTAGTTACCGGTTGTATCAACCACATAAATCATTTCGGAAGAAACATCATTAGAATCAATCCAAGGAATTGAGTCGTCAACGTTTCCACCAGAAGCAACTGGCGAAAAGCGATACCTTACTATAGAGATACGATTCCACCCCTGAGTGAAGTATACAACAGCCTGCGCCATTGCGGTACCAACGTTGTCGTATTCGTTCCATACCACTTCGCCAAAAGGAGTGAGGTTAGCCTGAGCAAAAACGGATTCTCTTTGAGTTAATGCAAGTCTTGTCCTGTCAAGATCTCTTTCTATCAACCCAATACTGCGATATAATTCGTTTACAGCCTTTTCAATACGGGTATAAGCCGTACCGACAGACCCTGCCTTGTAGTCTTTTGGCGCCGAGGGTAATGATAGTAATCTACCGCTCACTTACGTCCCTCTTAATAATAGTTAGTTGAGTCGCATCTTGGTTAGCTGTTCCTTCCAATTCAAAAGCTATCTCTCTAGCATATGGTAGCATCGTGCCATCGTCTATTTCTATAGGAACTTGATCAATATGTGTTGTTACGGCTTCCCACGCTCCTCCTGAAGCCGGCAGTTCGTGGGCAGTAGTATACGTAGGGTCGTTGTCATAGACCCTCACCGTGGGCCTGTTAGACGTAAACCCAATACGTAATTTTGTATATCTGACCTTGAATCCGAATGAAGAGATAATTGGCGACACCCACTTCCAAGCTCTTTTTGTACCGCTCGTAAACATAGAGTAAAACCTAGCGGTAGTAGTCGCCCCGACGTTCACATAAGCATACCCATCTGGGTGGCTAAAGCCACCGTAGAATGGTGCAGTAGCAGCAAATGTTACTAGCGAGAAAAGCTCCCGATTAACGTTGAACATCCACGCCTTAGCCAAGCCGGCCCCATCTGTAAAACAAAACAGAACCGAGTCGTACCTAGCTTCATAAACAACAACGGGATTATGGGCTACGTCTCGTAAGTGCCAACCAGAATTTGGCTCATACTCATTAGAAAGTATTGGTGCACCAATGGGCTTGCTCCTAGAGCCGTCATGCCACCATAGGTTTGCGTCATCAGCCCAGAACATACCCCTGTCCGTTACGACTACTCCTGATTGAGAATTGCAACCGATTCCCTCCCACGTGTCCTCAATATCAAACGAACCTACCGAAATTACGTATGTCCGTCCTTTACAAAACGCATAAACCCTGCCGCTAAAATATGCCAACGCCGTAGGCCTGGATGGAAGAACCAGATAATCATTTGTCCAGTCAAAAACATCGTACCTATAAGGCTTGCTTCTGAAAAGCCATGAATTAATATCCAATAACTCAGGGTGCCAACAGTATCCAACAATATGATAAGACTCAGCAGAAACAGACAATCCGTAATGAAGCCTCATGTGCTCCATTGTTGAAGGCAGCCCTGTCCTAGACCCAAATGTAGATAGCGACCCCGGAAGATCATCTGTCAGAATAAATTCCTTATAGGTATCCGTACTCAGATTGAATAGATCAGACGCAAGTCCGGCCGTAACCGCTGACCAATCCGTGTCGTTTATGTCAATAAATCGAATATGATCTGGATCGGGAACAGCGAGGTCGCCGGAATAAAAGTCGCCAGGCGTGATCTCCTGCCCGACTACTGGAGCTCTGTAAATATTGATTCCAGTAACTCTGATTGGAAGAATATCTTTACTCGTGCCAGTTGCTATTCTTATTCGAATAGGGAAGGTCACTTGAGAAGCACCACCAAGAGCTGTTCCAATAGCGGGTAACAAATCAGATGTTAGATCATTCCAATCCCCGACTAGTGTTGGGGAAGAAGCGAACGTACTCCCGTCATACTTCTTTAGATTCGAATTTGAATTCCTTACAGCAACCGCCCCCCCTTCTCCGGTAGCTTCTCCTGAACCAATTATCTGAAGCCCCCCTTTTGATACGTTGATAGAAGCAAAGCAATGTAGCGGCCCTTCTTGATGCCCATCATATATAAGAGAAGCGAAATACATATAAGCGTACCCAACCTGTAGGCTTACTTGCGTATTGTCGAATGAGGTAATCTGATCAGCAGTATCATACTCAGTAATTCGCCCCTCTACATTGGTAACCGTTACAAATGAACCAACGCAATTAGCTCGTTCTACTTCTGCATTTACAACGGAATACGGAACCGGCGGCCCAACCCCAAATTGTTTATGAAATACTGTACCAACCCACTTTGGGGGGCTATTTAGTGCAGCGCCTAAACCAACATGGACACTTTCGCCATCAGACGCTATGCAAGCTGCTGTTTGGGTTACTGCCTGGGATTTAGATACGGTCATGTTTACTAGGTTAAGAACCTTAATCGTATCATCTTCTGTGTCAACAAGTGCAGCAATCTGACCATCTCCAAAGGGAAGAATTACGCTAGCCTTGCTGTCTGTAGAGTTCTCCACATTGTCTAGTGGTAGTGGCCTAAATAAACCAAGTTGATTTATTGGGTTAAGATTATGGGCATATACAGATGCTCCAAGGGGAACATCCTTCGGATCCGCTGCTCCTACAACGCCTTGAAAGGCTTTAATGTCCAAGCTTGATAAAGGCATATTACCACGTACGTTTTTTACCTGAATCGGCATGAACAAATCCACCATAGTTCTTTACCCCGCCAAAACCTATGTCTTTGCAGAGTTGAGCGAATTCTTCCATCTTTATGTCGAGAGGAACCATATCCGCAGCCATTCCAAATAAATGATATGAAAGTTCTGGAACGTCTTCTTTTGGAGTACCTTTATATACATGTTCTAGATGCCAAAGCCAAGATGAATAACCCCTATTGATCTGTATCCGTCCTGCTTTTTCTCGAAGAACAGCATACATTTGTAGGAAAATCTGCGAAACGATGACTTGATCTTGTCCGCATCTAGACGAAAACTCTTTCAGGCACAAACCGGGAGACAAAACAAAGTTCTCTCCGTGTACCGACAAGCAGTACACGGAGAGTTTGTTTTTCAAATCGAGTACTGATTCAGGAAACGCTTCCATTGTCATCCTCTGATGCGTCTGAAAACCCCTCTAACCAATCAGCAATTGTATCAATTAATTTACTAATACCTTTACTAAGTATGGTTTTTAAAGGCAGCATTCTTATTATGCGACCGACAAAACCCCCATGATTTTTAGAAAGATCGTCGATCCAGTTTCCGATTTTGTCAGCAAGGGACTTTTTATTGCGCTCTCCTTTTTCGCGAACGATAATGGCAGCCGCATTGGTTGCCTGATCTACTATCTCTGATTCAGATAATTTATCCATCGTGTCAGAAGCCGTACTGCGGACTCTGTCCAGGAATGGCCTTGTATCTTTTAGGGTTACGGGAATAGTTGCGGCGTTTACCGGATTGCTTACTGTACCCATGGGTTGCAATTTACTCATTTTCATTCTCGTTTAATTCTTCAAAATCAAGAGCGTACATAATTGCGCGCTCTTCGCTTGCTGACATAAAAATCTCTTCGCGAATAGCATTTCCGCCAGAGGGGTTATGCATGTATCGCCAAGCAGGACTAAGCCAAGAGGTTTTTATTTTAAAAACATTCACATCCTCTTCGACCTCGTCTAAATACTTTTCTTGAGCATATTGGGCATCTTGCTGTCCATTCTCTACAAAATCCCATCCAATAGGTATTGAATTTCCCTGCTCATTCTTAAACACTTCACCATCCACTTTACGGAATAGCTTTTTGGGTTTCCCCTCAGCGTCTTGATGAATGAACCCATTCCTAATTTCTTCGAGTGTTTTTATAATTGCTACGTGAATCTTTTCTGTAAAATCAATATTTCGATTAATTCCATGTCGAGCTTTCGGATTCTTAAACGAAAGAGGAGATATGGCATTAAATACCCTCCATGCTTCACTGATTTCCCGAAGAGTCATTCTGTGTTTATTGTTTTCCATAACCGTCTTTTATTTATGTTGAGAACATGAACAATGTGATTTATCGTGGTCGTCTTGGCACTGGTCGAGCTCGGCACGTAAATAACGTATTTCGTTTCTTTTGTCACTGAGTTGTGATCGGTATAAAAGAGCTATTGCAGTGGTAAGGGTTCCCCATATTGCAGCCCCTGCTGTGATAATCCAATCTTCCATCTATTCGCACTGACGTTTTTGTTGAAGTTTATTTAGGCAGTCCTTTATTTCATCAAT